>Ga0209806_1000086_pt1 | contig 52471 bp, 51 predicted proteins | sample GraSoiAngelo_152_FD_186166 | JGI IMG/M metagenome (GOLD analysis project Ga0209806, IMG submission 186166) | Grasslands soil microbial communities from the Angelo Coastal Reserve, California, USA - 14_1009_12_30cm (SPAdes) (version 2) | ecosystem: Environmental > Terrestrial > Soil > Grasslands ... | reverse complement strand
GGACGATTCGTCGCTCGCGAGGAACAGGATGGACCGCGCGATCTCATCCGGATCGGCGGCGCGCCCCATCGGGATTCGAGCGGATAGTCGCCGATAGTATTCGCCGAAGCGCAGACCGGACCGGCGGGCGTCCGCCTCCATCATCGGGGTGCGGACCTCCCCGGGACAGATGGCGTTGACCCGAATCCCATCCCGCGCGTGTTCGAGGGCCATGCACTTCGTCATCAACAAGAGCCCGGCTTTCGACGCGCCGTAGACGGCGGAACCCGGGGCACCCCGGAACGCCGAATCCGACGCGACGTTCACGATGACCCCACGCCGTCGCTTCACCATGCCCGGGAGTGCGTACTTCGAGCACAGGAAGGCGCCCTTCAGGTTGATGTCCATCACCCGGTCGTATTCCATCTCCGTGAAGGCCTCGAGGTCCTTCTCAATCCAGATGCCCGCGTTGTTCACGAGCACGTCGATCGGCCCGAGCCTTCGTTCCGTTTCGAGGACGAACCGTTGGGCGTCCGTCGCCTTCGACACATCACCGCGAATCGGCAGCACATCGCCGAACGTTCGCAGGCTTCGGGTCGCCGCCCGGAGACGAGGAAGGTTCCGGGCCGATATCGCCACCTTCGCGCCTTCGCTGAGGAAGGCTTCTGCGGTCGCTAGTCCAATGCCCGATGACCCGCCCGTGACGAGGACGACCTGCTTCCCGAACCGCATGGGCGCGGGAATCGTTGGCGGGAATATAGGCTTCCGCAGACGCCTCGTGACTCCGTGACTCCCCGCCTGCTGGGGCGGGTGCGGGCCTGTGCGCAGCACCCGAGGTTTCGAGACCGCCAAAATCCGCCGAAGAAGTCTACACGGTAGTCGTAACGTTCGCGACGAATGTATCTCCTGCGCGCGCTGTCAGGCGTCTCTTCCCCGGCCGGGAACCGGCCACAAGTCCGGGTTCAAAGCCCAACCGTAGAAACTTTCCACTGGCCATTTCTTGATGGGCTTGCCAGGTTTGCTTGCCGATGTACCGACTTCCCGCCGGGAGCATGTTTTCTCGGCAACGAGCCTTTGCCGGCATTCATGTACTTCAGATACGTCGGCATCCGCGTCACCAACCTCGAGCGTTCCCTCGCCCTGTATTCCGGATTCTTCGGGCTGCGCGAGATCGCCCGTGGAGCCAACCCTGCCCTCGGCGTCACGCCTGGTCCAAGCCCTGGGGTTCCCGAGCAAAGACCAAGTACCAGGGGGGGCGTGCGACCGAATCGGAGGGGAATACCGCGAAAGCGATTGTCCAAACCAGGTACGGCTCACCGGATGTATTCGAACTCCGAGAGATCGAGAAGCCGGTGGTCGACGACGACGGCGTGCTCGTACGGGTTCGAGCGGCCTCGGTCAATGCCCTCGACTGGCACCTCATGCGCGGCATCCCGCTCGTCATCCGCTTGGGAACCGGCCTGCGCAGACCCAAGAACCCCATCCCGGGAGTCGATGTGGCGGGGGACGTCGAGGCGGTCGGTCGGAACGTGACGCAGTTTCGACCCGGTGATGCGGTATTCGGCATTGGCAGCGGCGCATTTGCCGAGTATGTGTGCGGGAAAGAGAAGAACTTCGTTCCGAAGCCGGCGGGCCTCACGTTCGAGCAAGCGGCAGCCGTACCTGTGGCGGGAGAGACCGCCCTGCAGGGTCTTCGTGACAAAGGGCAGATTCGTCGTGGGCAGAAGGTCGTGGTCAATGGTGCGTCAGGAGGCGTGGGCACGTTTGCGGTGCAGATTGCCAAGTCGTTCGAAGCCGACGTGACCGCCGTGTGCAGTCCGAAGAACGTGGACATGGTCCGATCGATCGGCGCAGACCGGGTGATCGATTACACCCGAGAGGACTTCACCCGAGATGGGCGGCGTTACGACCTGATCTTCGACGTGGCCGGGAGCCACTCCTTGTCCGAGTGCCGACGAGCACTCAGTCTGAATGGGACGCTTGTACGGGCCGGAGTGTCAAGCCGTGAGAAACCGACGATTCTACCATTTTTCACGACCCCGGTGCTGTCGCGCTTCGTGCGGCAGAAAATCGTCGTTTACATCACGAAGCACCGCAAAGAGGATCTTGTTGCCCTGAAGCAACTCATTGAAGCCGGAAAGGTCACGCCGGTCATTGACCGATCCTATCCGTTGCGTGAGGTTCCCGAGGCGATCCGGTATCTCGGAGAGGGACACCCTCGAGCCAAAATCGTCATCACCGTGTAAGGCACGAGAAGTCGAGCAAACCTCCGCGACGCGCTGCCAGAAGTCGGGGCCTCACCGGAGCGCCGCGTCGGCTTGACCCGCCTTGGCGGGCTCCGGAGTGCGCTTCGACCGAATCCCGCCCGGACGGGCGCGAAGCCTCCGCTGGTGTCGCATGATGGAACGCGCGACGCACGGCGCCGCCGCTTTGCAACCGAGGACGAATCGATATAAGGGGCCCGAGGCGCGCCATGCGCTCACACCGACGAAGTAAAGGCCGGGGACGGTCGTTTCAAACGAGTCGCTCAAGACCGGGCTGCCCTTGTGCGTCTTGATTCGGGCTCGAAGCGCCGGATCGATCATCGGAAGCCGGCTGAGATCCACCTGGTATCCGGTCGCGAAGATCACGTGATCCGCCCGGATTCGGTCGCCGCTGGACAAGGTGACGTCCACGGCTCCGTTCGAGACCCCGATGCTGGCGATGGTACATCCCTCGTGCAACGTGACCTTGCCGAGGACCCGATCTCTCAGCCACTCGGCGCCCCACGCTTTCGAGTGTACCACCATCGCCCGATCCTTCGTCGATTGCGGCAAACGGTGGAACAGATACGGCAGATGCTCGAGGACCCAGTTGAACCAGCCGGGCGCGATGCCCGCGTCCGGCGCTCGCATGCGTTCGACGAACGTGCGTTCACCGAACCGATCGCGTGGCAACCAATCGACGGGGCGACGCGATACGAGATGCACGTTCGCCCCTGCCTCGTGGAGCAACGCGGCATACTCGACCGCGCTTTGCCCGCCGCCGACCACGACGACCCGTTTTCCCCGGAACCGGTCGAGGTCCACGTGCTCGCTGGAGTGCGAGACGAATTCGGATGGCAGGCCGCGGAATTCCTCCGGTTGGTACGCATAATAGCGGAGGCCGATGGCCATCACGACCGCCGCGCTTCGGAGCACACGCCCGTCCGCAAGCGTCAGGAGAAACTGGCCGTCGCCGCGCTCGATTGACGTCACGTAGGTCTCGTCGACGTTCGGCACGGCATGTCGCTGGAACCAGAGGCCGTATTCGATGAACGCGTCGATCGGCACTGGGTAACACGGTTTGTACCGGGATTCGTTGAAGAACCGGTCGAAGCTGTAGTCCCCGGCAGGATCGGACAGGTTCGTGGCCCACCAATGCGAGCGCAAGAGCATGCCTTTCGGCATGTGACGGCGCCAGAACTCCAACGTCTTGCCGAAGACGGCGACCTTGAGCCCGCGCCGGATGAGATGGGCCGCCGTCGAGAGCCCGTATGGGCCCGCGCCGACAACGACCGCATCATACGGCGCGGCGGGCATGGACTGTCGCGGCATCTTCGTCTCCTTCACGAAGCTCACGAGACTGCCTCCTGAGAGAGGTCGGCTCTCTCCCCAGCATCTTGCCCAGCGTGGAACGCGTGAAATCGGCGGTGGCTCGCGCGGCGGGAAGCAGGTCCTGCCAATCGAGGTAATCGTAGCCCATCGGTCGGAGGAACGAGGCGCCGAAGTCCAGGACCGCCCGGGCGGGGGACGGGATCCCCGGCCTGCCGCGTTGCCGGATCGTAGCGGCCGTCGCCGAGAGGTCGCCTCGGAGGTAGCGCATCCAGCCGCCCGTTCGATATCGGTCGACCTGGTCAATCGGCTCCCCGCTTGCCCACTCGTATACGAGAAACGGGAAATCGACTCCGGACCGCACGGCCATTTCGACGGACGCCGAGAGGCGTGGGTTGATCTCCATCAGGTATGGAACCCCGTTGCCGTCCCGCCGGAACTCGACTTCGGAGTAACCATCGAGGTCGATTTCGCGGACGAGCCGTTCCGCTTGGTCCCCGATGTCGGCCGGCACGGCGATGCTCTGTCGGAGGACCGAGTCCCCTCCGAGCGGCGGATTCGTTCGCTTCGCCCATTGAGCGGACCGCGCGTAGACCTGGCCGTTCGCGTACAGGAAGCTCACCGCCTCCCGTCGGCCGGGAATGAACGGCTGGAACAGGGTGACCCCGCCGAAGCGCGTGTGCTCCGAGACGGCTCGGAACGCCTCCTCGGGGGTCGTCACGAGGCGGGACACCACGCGGGTTCCCTGTCCCTCGGCGCCGATCCACGATTCGCTCGGCTTCACGACCGCCGGGAGCCCGACGTCCTTCAAGGCGCGAGGAACATCGTCGGCGGTGGCGACCGAGACGCTGGCCGGTACCGCGATCCCGAGTCGCTTCGCAATCGCGAGCGTTTGCTCTTTGTTGACCGAGATGGTCATCGCGGTTTCATTCGCCAGCGCGATGCGGACGCGGCGTTCCAGCCGCGCGCGATGTCGGCGAAGGAGGGCAATCGTGCCGTCATGGGCGGGGATGAGGATGCGCGCGCCCGTTCGATCCAAGACTTGCTCCAAGTCGTTCAGGTATGCGTCCGTCCCGTGGGCCCCGGACGACACAAACCCGTGCGTGCACCAGCGAGACGAGAACGCGGGCGCGTGGCGGGACGTGTCCAGCCCCGCAACGGTCAGGTTCCTCCGGCCGAGGGAGCGCACGGTGACGAGTGACTGCCTCGCGCTCGCATCGAGGATCAACGCGTCGACGGCCGTCGTGAGCTCGATCTCCTAGTCCCATTAGGGACCAAGGACGGCGGCCTTAAACGGTGGGAGTACAAGCGGTGCGGCTTTATTCGAGGTTGGCGTCCCACCCGGGGAATCGGTCCCGCAAAGGTTGGATCAACCGCCTTGCCGCTTCACGGCTTGCAAGCGGAGCCAGTCCAGCAGGTCGGCGGAGACCCGCGCGCGTTCGGGCTCGTGCAGCATGTCGTGGTACAGGCCGTTGTACAGCTTCAGCGTCTTGTCCGGAGACGATGCGTTCTGGTACAGCTCCCGACTGCCTTCGGGATTCGTGAGGCGGTCGCCGGTCCCGTGCATCACGAGGAACGGGAGCGTCAGTTCGCGAGCCCGGGCCTGGATCTGCCGCATGGCGCCGAGAAACTCGACCGCAAGCCGAGCCGGCAGACGCCGCTGATCGATGAGCGGATCGCGGTTCATGCCTTCGACGACTTCCGGGTCCCTCGAGAAATCCGCATTCGCAACGCGATAGACGTGCGCCCTCGGGACGATTTTCGCGAGGAGCGTCACCACGCGAATGCGCCCACGGGTGACGTCGTCGGTCACCTTCAGCCCGGGCGCGGTCAGGGCGAATCCCTGGATCGCGTTCGAATCCGACAGCGCGAACAGGGTCACAATCGCGCCGCCCATACTGTGCCCCAAGACGAAGAGGGGGGGTTTTCGCTGCCGTTCGCGGACCCGCACGACAAACGTCGCGAGGTCCGTGACGTATTCGGTGAAGGACCGGACGTAGGCGCGCGGGCCTTCGGACCGACCGTGCCCGCGGAGGTCGAATGCGTACACCGCGAAACCTGCATCGCCAAGCTGTCGAGCGAACGTTTCGTACCGGGAGCTATGGTCCTTGAGCCCGTGTACCAGGATCAATGCGGCCCGGGGTGGGTCGGACGGCAGCCACGATTGCTCGAAGAGTTGCAAGCCGCCCAGGCCCTGGAACGCGCTCTCGGAGTGATTGACCGGCACGAACGGACCGCCTACTGGCTTCCCGGAATTGCTTCTCGCAAATGAGCTTTCCGCGAGCCCTTCGTGGAGGGTCACCACGGCCCGTGATGCCTTCGGCTCGCGCGAAAAGACTAAGCCGACGGAGGGGCCGTGGGTCGAGTTCATGCGGGTCGCCATCCTCGGCGTCGGGGGGCTCGGCCGAACCCTCGCCTCCGAACTGCGGACGGACCCGCGGGTGTCGTCCCTGCTCCTGATTGACGAGTTCGGGGAGCGGGCCCGCGTCCTGACCGGGATCCGGGGACGCGTCGCCATCGAGGCGACGCAGTTGAACGTTGAGAATCGGATTGCCCTGGCGAAGGCGCTCGCAGGCGCCGACCTCGTCGTCAACACGACCCTCCCGAAGTACAACCTGCCGATCATGCAAGCCGCGCTCGAGGCCCATTCGAATTACCTGGACACCGCCGCGGCGGGTCCGAGGGAGCCGGGCGCCACGCCGGGGATCTTCGAACAATTGGCGATGAGCGACGCGTTTGAAGACGCCGGGGCGACCGCACTCGTCTCGATGGGCCTGGATCCGGGGATCTCGAACGTGATGGCGTGCGATGCGGCGACGCGGTTCGACGTGGTCGACGCGGTCCGGATCCGATCCTCGGACATGGTGACGCTCCCGGGCCTCGAGGTCTTCCCACTGTACTCGCGGGAGGCGTTCCTCTCGGACGTCCTCGTTCGCCCGAGCGTCTGGCTGGATGGTCGGCTCCAAGACCGCGAGCCGCTGAGCGAACCGGAGGAGTTCCCGTTCCCGCCGCCGGTCGGCACGAAGCGCACCTACCTCGTCTCCCATGAGGAAGTCAAGACGCTGCCGCGGTATCTCGGCAAGCCGCTGGGCCGCGTCGACTACAAGTACGCGCTGGACCCGAACCTCGTCCGGGCGCTCATCTCGTTGGACCGCCTGGGCCTTCTAGCGGATTCCCGCACGATCCGGATCGGGAACCAGATGGTCCCGTTCCGACGGGCGGTCCTGTCCGCCTTCCCGGAGCCGTCGGCGCTCGTCTTGCCGTTACAGGGCGCGAGTGCGATGAGCGTCGAGGTGGAGGGCCTAGCCGGCGGAAAACGGATGATCCGCCGCGGGGACGTCACGATGCGGCACGAAGAGGCAAACCGGCGTCGATCGACGACGGCCGTGTACTATCTGACCGCGGTCGGCCTTGGGATCGGAATCGGGTTGATCGCGGACAACGCGACGCCCGGGCCCGGCGTGCACTCGTCGGAGGTCCTGGATCCCGCTCGGGTGTTCAAGGAATGGGCGGCCCGGGACCTCCCGATGGAATGGTCGGAGCGGGTCGTGGAGACCTGACAAGGCCGTCTGGCCGGTGGATCGGCCGCGAGATGCCGCTTAAGTGGGGTCGCCGAAGGTCAGGTAGTGCCACGGCTTCCGGACTTGGTCGGTCAAGTCGATGAACACGTGCTTGATTTGCGTGTAGTCCTCGAGCGAGTAGACGCTCAGGTCCTTCCCGAACCCACTCTGCTTGTACCCGCCGTGCGGCATCTCGCTCACGATCGGCAGGTGATCGTTGATCTCGACGGCGCCGAACCGGAGGGCGTTCGCGACGCGGTGCGCCCGTTGCACGTCCTTCGTCCACACGGATGAATAGAGGCCGTACACGACAGCGTTCGCGGCCTCGATCGCTTCCTCCTCTTTCGAGAACTTCTGGACGTTCACGACGGGCCCGAACACCTCTTCCCGCGCGATCCGCATCGACGAATCCGTGTCGACGAACGCGGTCGGCTCGAAGAACCAGCCTTTCGCGAACTGCTTTCCGCTCGGCCGTTTGCCGCCAATCGCGAGCTTCGCGCCTTCGTCCTCGGCGATTTCGACGTACGTCTCGACTTTCTCCCGCTGCTTCTCCGACACGAGCGGTCCCAGATCGGTGGCCCGCTGAAGCGGATCGCCCATTCGGACCGTCTTCAGCCGCTCGAGGAACTTCTCTTGGAACTTCTTGTACGCCTTGTCCTGGACGAGGAACCGCGCGGCCTGCGTGCAGTCTTGGCCACCGTTCACCATGGAGGCGGCGACGGCGCCTTCCGCGGCGGCCGCGATGTTCGCGTCGTCGAAGACGATGAACGGGGCTTTCCCGCCGAGTTCTAAGTGGAGCCGTTTCACGTTCGCCTTGGCGGCGCCCATGATCTCCTTGCCGGTCGCGGTGTCGCCCGTCAGGGAGACCATGTCGACCTTGTCGCTCGCGGCGAGCTCGTTGCCCACGACGGCGCCGGGACCCGTGATCAGGTTCACGGTGCCGGGCGGCAGCCCGGCCCCTTCGATCAGCTTGCCGAGCTCGAGGGTGGTGAGCGGGGTGATGGACGCCGGCTTCAAGACCGCCGTGTTCCCCGCGGCGAGCGCCGGTGCGAGCTTCCAGATCGCCATCATGAACGGATAATTCCATGGGGTGATCTGGCCGACGACGCCCACGGGCTCCCGCCGGATGACGCTGGTCGCCCCATATGCATATTCCATCGAGACCTGACCCGTCATCGTGCGCGCGGCACCGGCCATGAACCGCAGGTTGTCGACGGAGAACGGAAGGTCGCCGTCTCGCGATTGCTTGATCGTCTTGCCTTGGTTTTGAGTCTCGATCGGTGCGAGGCGATCCATATCCGCTTCGATCAGATTTGCGAGTTTGAACAGGGCTGCGGCACGGTCCCCCGGGGTCATTCGAGGCCACTTGCCCTTGTCGAATGCCTCCCGCGCCGCGTCGATTGCCGCCCGCGCGTCCTCCACGTCGGCCTGAGGCACGGCGGCGATTTTCCCGCCCGTGGCGGGGTTGATCACCGTGTACGTCGCCTCGGTGTGGGACGGGACCCACTCGCCGTTCACGTAGTTGAGATACTCCGATTTACCCACTCGATCGCCCCTGATGGAGCGGTTAGGGTGGCCGGCCGCTAAGTAGCTTTCGCGCCGTCCGAGCCATCCACAGGGGCAGGCAGCCTCCGTGCGCCGGCTCTACGGAGACCGCTCCCTCTCTTTCGTTCCAAAGTCGATATTCTCGCAATATTCTTTAAGTGCGGGAGACGCCGGTGGCGAGCCGGAGAGACGACATGAAAGCGCACAGTATCTACGTCGAAGAGAAGACCGTTTACCGGTGCACCTGCAAGGCGGAATTCGACGACATCGGTCGTGCGGAGGCCCACCTCCGGCATCCGCCGCAGGAGAGAGCCAAGATCTCCAGGCCCAAGAAGCGGACAGCCCCTCGAAAAGAGTCACGGCCGATCGCGATGACCGGACTGGAGATGCCGGAGAGCAGCTCATAAGGCTGCCCGCGGAGTCAACCGTCATCGGAACGGACCGCAATCCATAGAGTCGTCTCTCTCGAAGACTCGCGTGGCCGTCCGTCGGCAACGAGATCCCCGCGCGGTTCGGGTTTCCTATTTGTCATCCGGACGTCGGCGGCCTTCCGTCTTCGAGTCGGCCTTCCGCTTCGCGGCCCGCTGGGCATATCCGATCTCGCGGTCGACGAAGGCGAGCGCCCCCGAGAGCGTGGCCCCGGCCGTTCGTACGAACGCATCAGCGAATTTCCCGCCCGCCGCGGCGACCTCTTCGACACGGCCTGCGAGCTCCTGGAGGAATCCCATCGTCTCGGTCCCTCACGGTCGTCCGCCGTTATGATTCTGTCGGGGTCACGCCGCGAGCTTGTCCATCGCCGCAGGGAACGCCTGGGCGAACCGCGCGCAGTCCGCGTCCGAAACGGTGAACGAGACGCGGAGGAACTTGCCTCCGTGTTTCTTCGATAGGTACGAGCCCGCGCGCGTGTGGACGAGGTGGTCGAGCAGCAGCCGTTCTTCGACGGCCTCCGGGTTCACTCCAGTCGGAGCGAGGTCGATGACGAACATGTTGGCCTTCGACGGGTACACCGGCAGCGAAGCCCCGTCGACCTTGGCGACGGTCCGGCGAATCGTCTCCTGGTTCCGTTCGCAGGTCTTCCGCACGCCCGGCAGCCACGCCTTCTTCGTGCGCAGGGCCGCGAGTGCGGCTCGCTGCGCGAGCACGTTCACGCCGAGCACGTTCGTGTCGTACTTTCGCAGGGATTGAATCGCCGCGGCAGGTCCGAGGATCGCACCGATTCGCATCCCCGCGAGACCCGGCGCCTTGCTGAACGAATAGGAGAGGAGCGTCTTCTCCGGATAGAAGTCGGTCGCGAGGACATGGTCCACGTTGAAGTCGCGGTACGTGATGTCGTCGATGAGCCAGAGCCCACGGTCCCGCGCGATTTCTGCGAGGCCTTTGATCTGCGCCCGGCTGTATCCGGAGCCGAGCGGGTTGTTCGGGTCGATGACGAGGAGCAGCTTCGTTGCGGGGGTGACCGATTCGAGGGCCCGTTCCGGCGTCAGGACGTACGGCGCGCGGTAGATGTCCGCCTCGATCGCGCGGGCGCCCGCCATGGCGACCTGGTCGTGGATCGGGAGGAAGGCGGGGTCCGTCGAGAGGACCTCGTCCCCCGCTTTCAGGAGCGCGCGGGTCGCGATGTACTCTCCCTCGATGCCGCCGTTCGTGAGGATCATCTCGACGTCGTCGAGACGGAGGTCCTCCTTGATCGCCTCGGACAAGCCGAAGACGCCCGCCTTGCGCGGGTAGAGGTTGAACTCCTGTTCGTCCGCGCTCGCCCGGATCGCGTCGAGGATGGCCGGGTGGACGGGGAGCGTGTTCGTGTTCTGGGACATCCACGCAACCTCTTTGCGGTGCGCGTGCGCGAACTCGAAGTTGTCCTTCGACGTCATGTCGCGTCCTCGACCGCCGCGTCGAAGCCGTGACGCTTCATATCGGTTGCGGTGGGCCGACTCGTCGCGGGTCCGCAAAGAATTTGGCCGTCGCTCGCGATGCACGGCCCATGACGCTGGGCGGGAAGAAAGTCGTCGTGCTCGCGGAGGATGGATACGAGGACCTCGAGCTCTGGGTGCCGTACTACCGGATGCTCGAGGCGGGCGCGGACGTCACCCTCGCCGGGCACGAGAAACGGACATACGCCTCGAAGCATTCGTATCCGTGCGAAGTCGACACGACCGTCGGGGCTCTCGAGGCGAAAGAGTTCGATGCCGTGATCATCCCGGGCGGGGTCGCAGGACCTGATCGACTTCGGCGGCACAAGGAAGTCCTCGACTTCGTCCGAACGATGGACCGGGACTCCAAAATCGTCGCCGCGATTTGCCACGCGGCCTGGGTGCCGATTAGTTCCGGGATCGTGAAGGGTCGCCGGATGACGTCGTACGCCAGTGTGAAGGACGATTGCATCAACGCGGGCGCGACATGGGTCGACAAGGAATGTGTCGTCGATGGGACGTTCATCACGTCCCGTCATCCCGGTGATTTGCCTGCGTTCTGCCGCGCGATTGTATCCATGTTGTCGAAGTGAGCTCGGCCGATGTCCGCGCGCTGGCCCATGGGCGGCCGCGAGGTGAAGATGGTGACGATCCTGTGGGCGCCGAGGAATAAGGTCCAGAAAGTCTTAAGGGACACGCGGAGTTAGACCGCGTCGCGGGCTCGTGGTCTAGCGGCTATGACATCGCCTTGACATGGCGAAGGTCACCGGTTCGAATCCGGTCGAGCCCACTCCTTTCGATGTAAGTCAACTCTTTCTCGAAACCCATTGTTCCTCCGGCCTGCGTGAGTCGTCGGGGGTCCGGACCATCGGCGTTCCCGCGCGGGTGCGGGATAATCGGATGCCCCGCCGCGACGCATCGAGGCGAAAGGCTATCTATGCGCGCGGAAATCAGGGACGCCGATGAAGCGCCCGAACTGGAAGGCGTTGGGTCTTCTCGCGTTCATCGCCGTAGGCGCCGTATCGGCGGCCCTCGGATGCCCGTTCTTCCGAAACCCTCAGAACTACGTGTCTGCGGGTGGCTTCGTCGGGTACGTCGAGCGTTTGATCGCGGTGCACCGCCGGAAGTGACTCGCCGAACTCGGTGAGTGTTCCTCCACGGCCGAGACGCCGAGATTGGGAGCGACCCGCTGCGGACCGACCGTGCTCCGAGAGTCACTTGCGTGATCGAGGTCCCTCGGACAAGAGCCGCCGCTTTGCGGACACGACCGTCATCGCACCATACATCAGGGAGAGCACGCCCGCGACGATGAATCCCGTGCCGAACAACACGAAGCCAGAAGCGAAAGCGGCCGCGGTGATCGCAATGCCGATGCCAAGGAGGACAACACCCACGAGCACCGTGCCCTTACCGGCCCGGAGGGAGGCATTCCAATCCACGGGCGCCGTCTGGGTCGCCTCGATTGCCGCCTTCGTTTCCCCGAACCGGGTCCAGAGGTCGGCCAGGAGTTCGCTCCAGTTTGCGCGGGCCTCGTCGGACCGCATTCGGACATCCGTCGCGTTGAGAGCGGCCGGGGTGATGCGCACATGGATTCTTACGTCCGAACCCTCGGCGGCCAGCTCGAAGGCGATCGTCTTTCGGGCATCCTTCCTCCATCCCATCGGCTGGATGGCGCGCCCGTGCGCCGCGACGATCCGAGTCGGCGGCCGCGACTCCTTGACCTTGGATTTCTCCTCGCGAAGCCAGGATTCAACGATGGCGTACGCCCGGTCCGGAGTCGTATCGCCAACGACGTGATCGAAGTCGAGGAAGTAGGACATGCAGACCCCTATCGTCAAATCGCTAGGCCGGACTTGAACGTTCCCTCGGAAGCTGCGCGGCGGCCCCCGCGATGGCCTTTTGTCCCGTCCGGTGAATCCCGTCTGCGGACGTTGGTCCGAGGGTACTGCGGAACCTTCGTCCCGGAGTCACGGACCATTGAGCCCGAACGTCCACGGACTGCCCAAGAACCGTCTCGAGACCCTCGTCGACGGGGTCTTCGCGATCGCGATGACGATCCTCGTCCTGGAACTCCGCCCTCCCCCGACGCTCGGCCCGGGGGGTTTGGCGGATGACCTGGTCGCGCTGTGGTCTCGGTTCGCGACATTCTTCATCAGTTTCATCGTCCTGGGAGTTTACTGGTTCGCCCACCACCAGGTATTCCACTTCGTCCTGCGCGTGAACCGCACGCTTGTGTGGCTGAACATTCTCTTCCTCATGGGCATCGCCCTGGTCCCGTTCGCAGCGTCCCTCTTGGGCTCGTATCCCGGAGACCCCATCGCGCTCAGCCTCTACGGGGCGGTCCTCGGGTTGTTGGCGGCCCTGGGCTACCTGATTTGGTGGTACCTGACCGGAGACCGGGGCTTGATCGAACCGGGCCTGGATGCAGCGCTGGTCCACAAGGTGCGCGTCTGGCTCGCGATCGGTCCCGTGATCACCCCGGTGGCCATCGCAGTATCCTTCGTGAACACGACGGTCGCCCTGCTCATCTACCTCGCCTTGCCGACCGTTTTCATTTTCTTCAACCCGGTGAGTCGATACCTCGAGCGCCTCCGTGAGACGGAGCCGTGACCTCCGGACTCCACGTGGATTTGCCCCGATCAGAGGGTGATGGACTTCCCGATTCCCCCGTCCTGTGCGCGCTCGTACACGAGGGCGGCCACCGCGACATCCTCGATCGCGATCCCGTGGGATTTGAACAACGTGATGTCGTCGGCGTTCGTCCGCCCGCGGACTTTGCCGGCGACGACTTCGCTGATCTCGTGGACGCGGTCCCATGTGAGGAGTCCACGTTTCATCGGCTCGACGAGGTCGCCGCTCTCCTCCCTCGCCTGCTCGATTGAATCGGTCGCCACGAAGGCGCATCGACGGACCGCGGCGTCGTCGAGCTCCCGCGTCTCGAGGCGATTCGCTCCCATCGCGTTGATGTGACAGCCGCTTCGGAGCCACTCTCCTTCGACGACGGGACGCGGCGCGTTGGTGGCCGCGATGACGATGTCGGCATCCCGGATCGCCGCCTCAGGCGACCCCGCCGCGTCAACGGTCACCCCAAGGAGGGAGGCCATCTTCTTCGCGAAGCCCTCGCGACGGGCTTTGTCCCGACCGTAGCAGCGGATCCGACGAATCGAGCGGACCGCGCAGACGGCCTCGAGCTGGCTCTCCGCCTGCCATCCCGTGCCAACGATCCCGACCGTCGAGGCATCCGGTCGCGCGAGATATTTCGTCGCTACGCCGGATGCCGCCCCGGTCCGCTGCTGTCCCAGCCGGTCCGCCTGAACCACCGCGACGAGTTCACCGGTCGCGACGTCGAACAGGTGAACCCAGAATCGGATTCCCGTGCGCGACGTCGTGTAATACTTGAACCCGGAGTATCCGCGCGTCGGCCACGACGCGAGCATGACGTTGACCGTGGACTCTCGAGTTCCGACGCGTTGCCGTGGGCGGTTCGTTGCCTCGCGTCGTCCCAGGGCCCGCAATCCTTCCTCGACGGCCCCCAGCGCGTCCGGCATTCGGAGGAGGCCCTCGACGTCCTTCTCCGTCAGGAGCAACGTGGGCATCGGATCGCCGCGTATCCGGACACCGCCTATTTGATGGCTCTTAGCAAGCGAGAGGCGATAGGGGCTACGGCGAAAGCCGTTCTGTACCGCTCCAATGCACAACGGATTTCGTACCCGGGCTGCGCGCGACCCGAGCGGTCACGAAAATCGCACCGCCAAACTCGCGTTCGTCGAGGCTCTTGATGCGGCTGGGAAGAAATCGGTAGAACGCATACGATCGGAGGAGGGCCGCATGCCGTCGCTCGGCCGGACTCATGCCTTTCATCCACTTGGCATACGGTGAGAACCGCGCCGCGTAGACCCGCACCGCTTCGTTCGCTTCTCGTCCGCGGGTCCGTCGGCAAGTACCGAACAGTTGGAGCCCTCGATCCTGGTCGCCCCACTCCTGGGCCGACTTGAAGATCGTCATCGCCAGGGAAGGGTTTCGCGCCAGGTTTCGGCAGTGGCGGGACTCCGGGTCCGACAAGAAATACAGCACGAGTTCGGAGGTGAAACAAAAGTACGCGGTGTTGATGTGCGCTCGGTTGCCGGGACCGACGGTCGACATCGAGCAGAGGACGTTTTCCCGGAGGATTCGGGAGATGCTCCGCCGAATCCGTTCGTCCGAGAACCGCTTCTCCACGGCTTGGACCGTCATCGTGGCTCCGTGTGTCGGAGGATTCGCCCCGCGAGCCCGCCCGTCGGCCGACCGTCCTCCACCGCGACCGTACCGTTCACCAGGACCCAGTCAACTCCCTCGGGGTCGCCGTGGGGATAGTTCTCGAATGGATCGGTGTGGGGCCACTCGTTTGTCGCCCGGTCCCGGATGCGCGCCAAGTCGAAGACGACGAGGTCCGCCCAGGATCCGGGTCGAACGAGTCCCCGGTCGGAGAGCCCGAGCCGCGACGCAGGAAGGCCGGTCATCTTGTGAATCGCTTCCTCGAGACGCAAGATTGGGTCCTTCACGACGAACCGCTCGAGGATGCCTGGGAATTCTCCGTACGTACAAGGCTGGTACGGCGCGGTCGACGAAGTCCGTTCTCCTTTCGGGGCGACCCAGCCGTCGGAACAGATCATGACGAGCGGATGCCTCAGCGTCGACTTGATTTCGTCCAGGTCCATGTAGTCGAACAAGCCGACGGCCCGGTCCCTCGTCTCGACGAGGACATCGACGTATGCGGTCCATGGATCCACCCCGCGTCGTTCCGCGACCTGCGCGATCGTAAGACCCTCCGTTGATCGGTCTTCCGGATTCCTCAGGATCCAGATCCGATCGAACCGCTCGTGGACCAGCAAGCCGACGTATCCCGCCCCGGGACGCTTGTCCGCCTTGATTTCCGAGTTCAGCGCCGCCCGTTTGGTGCGATCTCGCAGCATGGCGAGCAGTTCGTCGACGGGGAGTTGCTGCGTCCACTGCGGCAACGCGTGACTCAGCGGCGGTCCGAAGTCGGTGTGCGCATCGTTGTCGGCCAGGACGTCCACGCCGCGATCCCGCGCGGCCTCCCACAACGCCTGGATCTCCTTCGACTTCCCGATTCCACCATACTTCGGATTGTTGTGGCTGATTTGGACGGGACACCCCGCGCGCTCGCCAATCTCGATGCACTCCCGCACCGCGTCGACAATCGTCTCCCGCTCCCCCCGGATGTGCGACGCGTAGAACCCTCGATGGCGGGCGACGACGTTCGCGAGTTCGACGATTTCGTCCGTCGCGGCGAAGCATCCGGGCGGATACACCAGGCCCGTGCTCATGCCGAACGCGCCGGCACGCATCGCTTCGTCGACGTGGCCTTTCATCGCTCCCAGTTCGTCCCGAGACGGCGGCCGCTCCTCGAAGCCTATCACCGCGAGCCGCATGCTCCCGTGGCCCACGAGTCCCGCGATGTTGATCCCGACCCCTTGCCGCTCCATGAAGTCAAGGTAATCGCCATACGTCGACCAAGTCCAGTCCCGGGCCTGCGCGTAGTACTCGAACCGTCGCCTCGCGAGTTCTCGGTACCGCTCGCTGATTGGCGCGGGCGAGTCGCCGCAGTTCCCGATGACGTGGGTCGTCACCCCTTGGCGGACCGCACACTCGGCGGTCGGCTCGACGAGGATCCCGATGTCGCTGTGCGTGTGGATGTCGATGAACCCGGGCGCGACGTACTTGCCCGTCGCGTCGATGACGACGGCGGACTTGGAACGACCGATATCTCCAACCCGACCGATTTTCGCACCGCGGGTTCCGATGTCGGCTCGCCGCCACGGCGCGCCCGTGCCATCGAGAACGCGACCTCCGCGAATCACGACATCGAAGGGCATCGTGCGGGGAACCACCGGGCCGCCTTTAACCTGATTCGGGGCCGCGGTGGCCGATGGCCGCCTCGCCATCGAATCAACCTTGTTTAAGGTTAACAGACCTCCGGGCCCCGGTCCGCTCGGATGGTCTCGCGATGTTCGCATCTCGATTCGCAGTCGGGAAACCGTTTATAGTATCCGAGCGTTCGAGCGGCGACTTAACGATAACATGGAGACGTGGGAGGAAGAGCTCGAGGCGTTCAAGCGGCGGACGAAGAAGTCCGCACGGGCCTGGGAGGCCGCGAAGAAGAGCATCCCGTTCGGAGTGAACAGCAACTACCGTTTGGTCGACCCGTATCCGCTCTATATCCGCAAGGCGAAAGGCTCCCGGATTTGGGACGCGGACGGACACGAATACACCGACTTTAACATGGCGTTCGGCGCGCTCGTCGCGGGCCACAGCCATCCCGTCCTCGCGAAGGCGATGCGGGAGCGCGTGTCGTCCGGCACGATCTTCGGCTTCGAGTCCGTGGATGCAGGCCCGCTGGCGGACCACATGTGCCGGCGATTTCATGTCGACCGGCTCAAGTTCTCGATGACGGGCCTCGATGCGACGCTCTTCGCGGTGCGCCTCGCGCGGGCCGTCACGGACCGGCGACGAATCCTGAAGTTCGAGGGGTGCTACCACGGATCCCACGATGCGCTGATGGTCTCGATCAAGCCGAAGCGGGAGGTGTCGGGGGATCCGAAGCGACCGAACCCCGTACCGTCGTCCCGCGGCCTCCTCAAGGAACTCGTGGAGACGGCGGTCGTCGCGCCCTTCAACGACTTGGCCGCGACGGAGGCCCTCGCGGCGGAGCACGCTGATGAAATCGCGGGGATCATCCTCGAGCCCGTGCCGATGAACATGGGATACGTCCAGCCAAAACCCGGATTCCTCGAAGGCCTCCGGAAGATTGCGGACGACATCGGCGCGCTCCTGATTTTCGACGAGGTCAAGACGTGCGGCAAGTGGTATGGCGGCGCGGAGGAGGCGTTCGGGGTGGTCCCGCACGTGAAGGTGTTCGGGAAGGCGATCGGCGGCGGCTTCCCGCTCGCGGCCGTCGGCGGGAGCGCCTCGATCATGGACCAGGTGGTCCCCGGTCAGATCGCGCACGCGGGGACGTTCAACGCGAATCCCCTCAGCCTGTCCGCGGGCCTCGTGACCCTGACCAAAATCCTCACCCGCGCCGGAATGAGTCACGCGCAGCGGATTGGGAACGACCTCGCGAAAGGGTACGCCGACATCATCCAGGACCATCGGCTATCGATGAAGGTCCAGTCGGGAGGGATCAGCGGGACCGTCCATTTCACGCGGGGCGCCGTCACGGACTGGCGGTCGTTCCAGGATGTCGACGTAGGCGGATGGTGGGGCTACTACACCGCGATGCTGAACCGCGGGATCATCCCGATGGCGACGGGTCCGGACGAGCAATGGACGACCTCGGTCGCGCACACGAAAGCCGATGTCGCTCGGCATCTCGACGCGTTCGAGGACGTTGCGGAGAGCATCAAGCGGAGCCAGGCGGAGATGACGCTCGTCGAGGCGGTCTAGGGGCCGCAAGCCCCGGGTGGTTTCCACGCCGCGACGCAAATACGGCCGGATGATCAAGCCGCTGCCCGTCACGAAGCCGGAGAAGTGCCGCTTCTGCAAAGCCGGGCGGCCATGCCCAATCCATAAGCAGGAGCCTACGCCGGCGTCCTGATGAATCGATGTCGAACCCCGCGCGCGTCCGCGGTGGCCTTGTTCCGGATCACTCGGGCGGCGGCAGCGGCTGCCAGACGACGAATTCGTTGTCGTCCGGGTCGTAGAAGGTCCCCATGATGACGCCTAACGCGTCCCGCTTCGACGGTTCCTCCCCGATGCGGACGCCGCGCGCCTTCAGCTCCTCGAACGCTTTCGCGATGTCCTCCGTCTGGAAGATGAGCCCCGTGACGCCACCGATTCCGCGTCCCGTGTCCCCCTCCCAAGGCACATGCGTCCCGAACGAGAGGCCCCCCGCATCGAACATCGTGAACTTCAGTTGCTCGTTCTTGTCGACGAGCTTGAAGCCCAGCGTCTCCGAGTAGAATTTCCTCGCGCGTTCATGGTCCGACACGTGCACTGTTGCCGACAAGAATTTTCCGACGATAGGGTCCGCCATGCCCTTCCCCCGGAGGGCCGCAGGGCCTCCCGCTCACATAATCCTTTCGCGGGTCCGAGGACCGTTCACGGTGGCGCCGGCTTCTCGCCGACGACGAGGCATGCGGCCCAGTTCAGCCGCTCGTAGGACACGAGGTGCAGGCGCGCGCGATCCATGAAGTCGCGGTAGTCGGACTCCGTGAAGATCGGGACGAACGGCGCGAGGAGGCGCGTCGCTGGGGACAGGATGACGACGCGCCCTCCCGGCCGGAGCAAGCCTTTCGCGATTCGGAGGCCTTCCAGGGCGCTCGGCAGATAGTAGAGGGACCCCGCGAACACCACGGAGTCGAATCCCGGACCGCGAAACGGAGGATGCATGAAGTCCGCTTGGACGATGTGGCCGCGATAGCGAGCGCGACGGAGCATCTCCCGCGACAGATCGATTCCCACGGCGTCGGCGAGGTGGTTCGTCGTGAACCCGGTCCCGACGCCGACGTCGAGGACTCGCTCCCCTCGGATCGCGTCACGGACCCGACCGAGCCACTCGCGCTTGTAAAGCCGCGCGTTGATTCCGTCGTATCGGGCCGCAATACGGTCGAAGAATCGCTTCGGTCGGCCCGGGCCCGTGAGCAGACGCATTGGCCCCTGAAAGATAGCCGCAATTGAATGTGTTTCGTCGACGCGACCCGACGTTGGACTAGCGCCGTTCCATGAGGATCGACCATGCAAGGGGCCGGAAATCTTTGCGATCGAGGGTGAACCGAAACTCACGCACCTCGAGAATGTTGAAGAGCGGCTCCAGCTCGGAGCGGAATTCTTGCTCGCTCACGACCGGTGGGCCGTCGTCCATCGGCTCTTTTGCGTTCCCTGCGAGGCACAGCCAGCGTGAGCCTTTCCGCGTCACGCGTTTGAGCATCCTCAGGAATGCCGGGAGGTTCCTCGCGCGAATGCCGTGATAGACACCTCGGTCGAACACGACATCATATGGACCGCCGAGGTCGATTCGGGTCGCATCACCGACACGAAAGTCGATTTCGACCTCCGCCTGCTGCGCTTTCTCCCGCGCGCGGCGTACCGCCATATCGACGAAATCGACCGCGGTCACCCGATATCCGCGACGTGCAAGTGCGATTGCGTTCGTGCCGGTCCCGCACCCAATCTCGAGGACCGTTTTCCCGGGCAACAATCCGGCGTCAAGGACACGGACCAATTCCGCGCTCGGGATCCCGGAGTCCCATGGCGTCTCGCCGGTCGCGTATGATTTTTCGAAATCTCCACCGCCCATCGCAAGCCCTTCGCCGCTCGAGCGCGCATCGCCGGATGGGTATTAAGCGTGAGGAGGTCGACCGGCCCGCGACCTTCGCGAAGACTATATCGGTCGGGCCCAGAATAGCCTCTGGACATGGCGAAGGCCGACCCCGGCACGGACCTTGCGGCCAAAACGAAAGCGTCTCGCGGATATGCGAACCGGGCTCGTCGCTCCCTGCCGGGCGGCGTCACGGCCGGCGTGAAATACTTCGATCCCTACCCGATTGCGATGAAGAAGGCGAAGGGCTGCCGCCTTTGGGACCTCGACGGCAACGAGTACATCGACTACTGCCTGTCCTTCGGTCCGCTCATCCTGGGCCACGGCCACCCGCGCGTCATGAAGGCAATTCGCGACAGCCTCCAGTCCGCCGGTACCACGATGTTCGGCACACCTCACGAACTCGAGGCGACCTACGCGGAGCGGCTCCTTCGGATCTTCCGACCGGACGGCCAGATGCGCTTCACGATGTCCGGGACCGAGGCGACGATCCACGCGGTCCGGCTGGCGAGAGCGTACCGCAAGCGTCCGATGATTGCAAAATTCGAAGGCCACTACCACGGCGGGCTCGACGAACTCCTCGTGAGCCATACGCCTTCCAGGGAGGAGGCGGTGCGCGGCCTCGTGCCGACATCGGGATCTCGCGGGACGCCGGACCACGTTCTGAAGAACACGCTCGTGCTCCCCTTCAACGATCTGGACGAAACGGCCGCGCGGATTCGGGGCCACGCGGACCGTCTCGCCTGCGTCATTCTGGAACCCGTCGAGCGGTCGTACATCGCGCCCGAACCGGACTTCCTCAACGGATTGCGGGAGGTCACGGCGGACCACGATATCCCCCTGATCTTCGACGAGGTGATGAGCGGCTTTCGCGTCGCGTTCGGCGGGGCCCAACATGCCTATCGCGTGACGCCCGACCTGACGTGTCTGGGCAAGATCATCGGAGGCGGCCTTCCCTGCGGGGCCTTCCTCGGACGCTCGGACATCCTCGACCTCGCGGACCCGGCGCGCGGGGAGTTCTTCCACAGCAGCACGTTCGCCGGGTATCCCATCGCGATGGCGGCCGGCATGGCGACGCTCGATGAGCTCGAGAAGCCTGGGACGTTCGACCGTCTGCTGAAGACGACGCGCACCTTGGCTTCCGGGTTCGAGCGGCACCTGAAGGTTCACCGTACGCCCGCGGTGGTTCCCGCGGTGGGCACGGTCTTCTCCATCCTGTTCACGAATCAAGCGCCGCGCAACTATCGAGACACGCTCGCCGCGGACAAAGCGAAGCGGCGCGTCGTCGATACGTCCCTCCTGGCGCGAGGGATTTTCGTGAAACCGGGAAAGCCGTTCTATCTTTCCACAGCCCACGACGAGATCGCGATCCGCCAGACCCTCGAAGCGTTCGAGGAGAGTCTGTCCGGCCTCGCTTGATCTCAGCGGCGCGGGGCGAGACCCATGATCGCGCGCGCTTCGTCGGGGGACGCGACCTCCCTCTGGAGATCGTCCGCGAGGTGCCTTGCACGGGCGACCAACTCCTCGTTGCGAGCGAGGACGCCCTTCTTCAGGTAGAGGTTGTCCTCGAGGCCCACCCGCACGTGTCCACCCAGGACGATCGCCATCGTCGTCATCGGCAGTTGCATCCGGGCCATGCCGGCGACGACATACGTCGCGGTCGGCGGGAGTTGGTTCCGCATGTGCAGGAGATTCTCCGGCGTCGCGGGGACCCCGCCGTCCACTCCCATGACGAGCTGGAAGTGGGCCGGCTCCTTCACGAGGCCGGATTCGATCAACCGCATCCCCTGCTGGACGAACCCGACGTCGAACGCCTCGAGTTCCGGTTTGATGTGTTGGTCGAACATCGCCTTCGCGAGGAATTGGACCGTCTCCGGCGTATTCACGTAGACGACCGCCGGCTTGCGGCCGGCGAAGTTCAGCGTTCCCGTGGTAAGCGATCCCATCTCCGGGCGCGTCTGGAGGGGCGTCGCGCGATCCTCGTCCGTCTGGGCTGCGATGCCGCTCGTCGACGTCATGACCACGAGCTTCGTCCGCTTCCGAATCTTCTCGACCGTCTCCTGGAAGATCTCGAACCGGGACGTGGGACGCTCGTTCTCGTCGCGGCAGTGGACGTGGATGATCGAAGCGCCCTCCTGCTCGCAGCGGTATGCGGTCTCCGCGATTTCGTCCGGCGTCACGGGGACGTGCGGGGTGTCTTTCTTCCGGGGGACGGAACCGGTCGGCGCCACCGTGACGATGAGCTTCTCCGCCGCCTCACCCGAGCCCGCTACGCGCGGAAGGATAGTAAGGGTTGCGGCACGAATTGCGGCGGCTAGCCGAAGAGGTGACACGAAACCTTCACGTCCGGCGAAACGGCGGTTAGGACCGGCTCGGAGAATTCGTGAAGCGCGACGCGCAGGACGCCCCCCGATCGCTCAATGAATCGGACCGCTTTGAGGGACCGAAACTGTTCGGCCTTCGATTCGATGACCTGACGGAGGTTCGCCTCCACCTCGGGAGACGCCGCGGGGATCGCGAACGCGAGGGGGCTTTCCAGTTGTGCGGCTGCGAGGAGGCCTCCGAGAGGCTGGCCGGCGGCGACTTCCCGGAGCTCACGGACGACTTCCCCGGAGGTCCAGCCGCACCGCTCGAAGGCGACCGGGCACCGCGGGTGGAATCGACATCCGGGTGGGATGTCCGAGGGGTCCGGTCGCTCGCCCTTCAGGATGATCCGCTGCCGCCGCCGATCCGGGTCCGGGACCGGCACGACGGACACGAGCGCCTTCGTGTACGGATGCCGCGGATTCTTGATCAGTTCGCGCGTGGGACCTTCTTCGACGATCTTGCCGAGGTACATGACGCCGATCCGGTCCGCGAGGACCCACGCGAGCGAGAGGTCGTGGGTGATGAAGAGGTACGTCAGGCCTTTCTTGTCCCGCAGCTCGACGAGGAGCTCCAGGATCTCGGTGCGGATCGACACGTCGAGCATGGAGACCGGCTCGTCGGCGACGAGGAACTCCGGGTCGAGCACGAGGGCGCCCGCGATCGACACCCGTTGTCGCTGTCCCCCGGAGAGCTCGTGGGGGTAGCGGAACAGGAAATCCCGCGGAGGGCGCAATCCCGCATCGGTCAAGGCCTGCTCGACCCGCGACTCGGTCTCGGCGCGGTTCACGCTGAGGCCGTTGACGAGAAGCGGCTCGGCCACGATGTCGTACACGGACTGCTTCGGGTTCAGGGACTCGTACGGATCCTGGAAGATCATCTGGAGCTTCTGCCGCAGGCTCCGGATCTTGATTCCCTCGAGCCCTTCCTCCCGGAGCCGGTTCCAGATCAGGACCCGGGCCGCGATCAGTGCGGCGACGAACGAGAGGAAGGTCCCCCCGAGCGTCGCGAGGGCCTGGTCCCCCCAGACCGTGGCCTGGTACAGGCCCGCGGGATCGAGGTATCCGGAGAAGACGAGGCCGATGTACAGGCTTACGTCGAACAGGACCGCCGCGAGCGCCGCGATGACGGTCGCCGTCCGCGGCGTCGGCCGGGTCGGCGGAATGCTCCCGAAGTACGCGAGCGGGAGTGCGAGGACGACGCCGTACGCAACGTAGCTCCACCCGTTCGTGAAGGGGAGATGGAAGGCGCTCGCCGAGACGAGGGCCATGAGGCCCGCGGCGACAACGGATCCGATTGCGAGGAGCGCGGCCAGCAAGATCATGTGCGGAAGGGTCCACGGCCGGGTGTCGCGCCACGAGAGGGAGTACTTCCGGCGGATGCCCTCCACGTCCGGAGTCGCACCGCCCGATTTCGCGGCTTCGTACCGGCGCAGGACGTCCTGCGACACCCCGACGAACACATCGCCCCCGGTCGGCTCGACGAGCCGAAGGATTCCTTTGCCCGTCGTCGTCTTCCCGCACCCGCTCTCCCCGACAAGGCAGAAAATCTCCCCTCGCCCGATGTCGAGATCGACGCCGTCGACCGCGCGCACGTAGTGCGGCGTCGCCTTCCGGAGCGCCTCGAGGAATCCGCGGCGCTTCTCGAACCAGACGCGGAAGTCCCGGAGGACGAGATACGGCTCGCGCGGCATCTCAGGCCGCCTCCTTCCGCGGCGGGGTCGTCGTGTTCAGGTGGCACGCGGCCAGATGGCCCTCTCCGACCGGGTCGAGGCCCGGTTCTTGGTCGACGCACAGCGGCCACGCATACTTGCAACGAGGATGGAAGCGGCAGCCGAGCGGCGGGTTGATCAGGGAGGGCAGGAGGCCGGGGATGTACGCCGGCAACGTCTGCGGTCCTTCGATGTCCGGGAACGCCCCGATCAAGTCCTTCGTGTACGGATGCTTCGAGTTCTTGTACACGTCCCGCACGCTGCCCCGCTCCACGATCTTCCCGGCGTACATGATCGCCATCGAATCGCACGTCTCCGCCATCACGGAGAGGTCGTGGGAGATCAGGATCATCGAGAGGTCCAATTCCCGTTTCAGCCGCTCGAGCAATTCCAGGATCTGGGCCTGGATCATGACGTCCAGTGCCGTCACCGGTTCGTCCGCGATCACGATCCGCGGGTTGCACGCGAGGGCCATCGCGATCATCACGCGTTGTCGCATCCCGCCGGAGAACTCGTGCGGATATTCGTGGGCGCGCTCGCGGTGGATGCCGACGAGCTCGAGCAGTTCCCCCACGCGCTTCATCGCCGCTTCCTTGTCGACCTTGTCGTGGAGGATGACGGGTTCCGCGATCTGGTCCCCGACCCGTTTCACCGGATTCAAGGCGTTCATCGCCCCCTGGAAGATGATCGAGATGTGCTTCCACCGGATCGCACGGAGCTGGGCCTCCCGGATCGTCGCGAGGTCGTAGCCGAGGTAATCGATCGTCCCGTCGACGATCTTCCCGTTCGACGGGAGGAGCCGCATGATTGAAAGCGCCGCGGTCGTCTTCCCGCAGCCGCTCTCCCCGGCGAGGCCGAGGGACTCGCCTTCCCCCAACGTGAAGTCGACGCCGTCCACGGCCTTCACGATGCCGTCCCGCGTCTCGAAATGCGTCTTCAGGCCTTTCACGGTCAGCAGAGGCATGCTATCGCCGCCCGCGAGCCGTCGGAGAAGCGCGTGACGCCGTTTTCGGCAGCGTGACTCGAGGACGTTGCGAACCACCTTAACGTTTTCCGCGGAGCCGGCTCACGCCGCGAGCGCCTGGGGAGCCTCCGCCGGAGGCGTCACGAGATGGCACGCCACCGTGTTGCCGGGCTCGAGCTCGACGAGTCGCGGCTCCCTGCCCCGGTGGAGTTTCACGTAGACGTAGCCGCCTCGTGCGCGTACGCCGGCGATGGCCTTCAGGGCGCGCCGCGAATCGCGGTGCTCCCTGACGACGCGACGGAACGTCTCGATGAATGCCTCCGGTGTGGTGCTCGCGACCACCGCGAGCGCGATGGTCCCCGGGTTCTGCGCCTCCATCCGGGCGATGCCGGGCAGAAGGCCTCCGATCGAAAGGGACTTGAGTTCCTCGGCGACCTCGTCGGCGCTCCAGCCGCATATCTCGAAGGCGACCGGACAGCGAGGGTGGAATCGGCAACCTCCGGGGATGTTGACCGCGTCCGGTCGCTCCCCCTTGAGGATCGTCCGTTTGGCGAGGTGCCTCGGATCCGGGCTCGGGACCACGGAGATCAAGGCCTGAGTGTACGGATGCTTCGGGTGGGAGATGACCTCCTCGGCGGTCCCCTGCTCCACGATCTTCCCCAGATACATGACCGCAATCCGGTCCGCGAGGATCCACGCGAGGCCGAGGTCGTGCGTGATGAAGAGGTACGTGAGGCCGCGCTTCTCCCGCAGTTCCATCATGAGCTGGAGGATCTCCGTGCGGATCGAGACGTCGAGCATCGAGACGGGTTCGTCCGCGACGATGAAGTCGGGCTGGAGGGCGAGGGCTGCGGCGATCGACACGCGTTGCCGCTGCCCGCCGCTCAGCTCGTGGGGGAACCGGAACACGAATTCTTCCGCCGGGCGCAGCCCTGCGTCCTCGAGGGATTGGGTGACGAGCGCCGCAATCTCCTCCGGGTCGTGCGCGATGCGGTTCACGACGAGCGGCTCCGATACGATTTCGAAGACGGACTGTTTCGGATTCAAGGATTCGTACGGATCCTGGAAGATCAGGTGCAGGCGCCGGCGGAGGGTCCGCATCTTGATGCCGACGAGGCCCTCCGTCTCCCGGCGCCGGGCGAGGAGGATTTTCGAGGCCCCTCCGGCCGCGGCGGGTGCGAAGACCACGCTGACGAGCATTGCGAAGGCCGCGGCTCCCCACACGGTCGCCAAGATTCCGAACGCATCGGTTGGTCCCTCGGGCAGGGACCCGGGGAACTCCAAAGCGGCGAGGATCGGGAAGACATTCAAGGCGAGGATCGCAAGGAGCGCCAACACGGCCGGCGTACGGGTCGAGGGACGCGTGGGCGGCAGCGAACCGACGACTCCGATGAGGAGCCCCGACAGGATACCCGCCGCGAGGAGAAAGCCACTGTTCACGAGGGCGTCCGGAATCAGGACCGCGGCGAACGCGGGGAGACTCAAACCGAGGATGAACGCTGCGGCGATGGCGCCGAGCAAGGTGAGGATCTGTCTCGCGTCCCACGCGAGGTGTTCTTTCCAGGAGAAGGAATACCTACGTCGGATCGCGTCGGTCTGAGCCTCGGCATCGGGCCCGCCGCGCGCACGGAGGTCCTTGTACCGCCGGAACGCCTCTTCGGGGATCTCGAAGAAGACATCGCCTTTCGTCGCGTCAACGAGGTGCAGGAGCGCCTTGCCCGTCGTCGTCTTGCCGCAGCCGCTCTCCCCCACGAGACAGAAGACCTCTTCGCGTTTCACGTCGAAGGAGACGCCATCCACGGCCCGAACCCAGAGCGAGGAGCGCCCCGTGAGCTCGCGCAGCAGGCCGCGCCGGAGCGGGAACCAGACCTTGAGTCCGCGGACCCGGATCAGGGGGCTGCCGTCGTCACGGTCCGTTGCATCACCTCCGGGACTTGGGGGTAAAGGAAACACGCCGCTTGCCGGCCGGGGGTGACTTCCGCGAGGGCCGGTTCGGCCACGGTGCAGCGGTCGAATGCGAACTTGCAGCGCGGGTGGAAGACGCATCCCGTCGGCGGGTTGATGAGGCTCGGCACGTCCCCCGGGATCGAGGCGGGCATCGTCCGCTGGCCTCGGATATCGGGGAACGCCGCGACGAGCCCCTGCGTGTACGGGTGTTTCGCATCCGTGAAGACGTCGACCGTCTTCCCGAGCTCCATCATCTTGCCCCCGTACATGATCGCGACCTTGTCGCACGTCTCCGCCATCACGCTCAGGTCGTGCGAGATGAGGATCATGGAGAGGTGGAGGTCCTTCCGCAGCCGCTCCAGCAGCTCGAGGATTTGCGCCTGGATCATGACGTCCAACGCGGTCACGGGCTCGTCCGCAATGACGAGCTTCGGGTTGCACGCGAGGGCCATCGCGATCATCACGCGTTGTCGCATCCCGCCGGAGAACTCGTGCGGGTAGTCCCGCATCCGCTCCCGGTTGATACCGACGAGCTCGAGGAGTTCGCCAACCCGCTTCGACGCCTCCCGTTCCTCGACTTTTTCGTGGAGGATGATCGGTTCCGCAATCTGATAGCCGATGTTCCGGACCGGATTCAACGAATTCATCGCGCCCTGGAAGATGATCGAAATGTCCTTCCACCGGACCCGCTGGATCGAGCGCTCGGAGAGCTTCACGAGGTTCCTCCCGTCGAATCGGATCTCGCCACGCACGATCTTCCCGTTGTACGGGAGGAGTCGCATGATGGAGAGGGCGGTCGTCGTCTTGCCGCAACCGCTCTCCCCCGCCAGGCCGAGGGCTTCCCCCTCGCCAACCTCGAACGACACACCCTCAACCGCGTGGACCGTGCCGGCCTGCGTCGTGTATTCGATCGAGAGGTCCTCGACCTCCAGGCGGGCCAGCCTAACGCCTCCGCAGCCGGGGGTTCAGGATTTCGTCGAGGGCGTACCCGAACAAGTAAAAGCCGAACACCAGGAACACGATGCAGAGCCCGGGCACGATGAGCCACCAGGCATTGTACAGGACCGCGGCGTTTTCGATCGCTTCCGCGATGATCCGGCCCCAGCTATAGGTGTCGGGGGGCCGCAATCCGAGGAAGGCGAGGACGCTTTCGGAAAGGATCGAGACGGCGACGGTGAGGATCGTATTCGCGAAAATCAGGGGGAACGCGTTCGGGAACACGTGGCGCACCAAGATCCGGGAGCTCGGCGCCCCGAGCATCTTCGCCCGCTCGACGAACATCCGCTCTTTGATCGAGAGGACCTGACTCCGGATGACCCGGGCCGTCACCGACCAGCCGGTGAGGCCGATGACGAGGATCAGGCCCGTGAGGTCGACGACGCCGACCTTCGCGGCGACGATGATCATCAGGACGAGCCACGGGATCGAGAGGATGACATCGTTGAAGCGCATGAGGACTTCATCGATCCAGCCGCCCACGTACCCGGAGATGAGTCCGACCGCGGTCCCAACAACCGTCGCGACGACCGCGGAGGCGATGCCGACAATGAACGAGATCTGGGTCCCCCAGATCACCTGGGAGTAGATGTCGTTGCTATTGTAGTTCGTCCCGAGCGGATGGGCCGGACACGGCGGCTGCAGGTACGTCGCCGGGACCGGGAGGGTGCTGCACGTGGCGTCGGCGACGGGCTGCGTCGGCCGGTACGGGGCGATCCAGGGGGCCGTGATCGCCAGCGATGCGAAGAAGAGGAGGATGATGAGGCCCGCCATCGCGTTTCGGCTGTGGTAGATCTGGGTCCAGACCTGCTTCGCCCGTTTCCACGCGACGCGGAGCGTCGCCTCGAGCGGCGATATCGTCGGTTTTTTCGTGACGACCTCCGTCGCGCCCACCGGCAACCTCCCTTACGTGATCTTGATTCGGGGGTCCAGCCAGAGCAAGAGGAAATCGGAGAAGAGGTTCGCAAGGACGATCGCGACGCCGCCGATGACGATGATGAACTGCAGCGTCGGAAAGTCGAGATGGCCGATCGCCTCGATCGTCCTCCAGCCGATTCCTTTGTAGTTGAAGACCCACTCTACCTGGTAGGCGCCGCCGAAGATGAACGCGATGTCGAGCGCGATCAGAGAGACCATCGGCGGCAAGCCGTTCGGGAAAATGTGACGGCGCAGGACCTGGCGGTCGCTGAGCCCTTTCGCCTTCGCGGTCAGCACGAAATCCTCGGTCATGACATCGATGAGCGAGCTCCGCATGACGAGGGAGATGCCCGCGAGCGTGCCGAGGCTCAGGGTGAGCGCCGGGAGGACCAGATGCCACAGGACGTTCGAGATATGGGTCCAGTCCCACGCCCAGACCTGGGGAAAGCCCGTGTTCGGGTCGTCCCAGTAGCCTTGGGTCGGAAACCAGGGCCACCACGTGAACACATGAGAGATGGCTCCGTACTTCTGGAACGCGAGCTGGAGCACAATCCCCAGCCAGAAGATCGGCATGCCGTAGAGGAAAATGGTGCCGCCCGTCGAGATCAGGTCGAACGGTTTTCCCCGCCGGACGGCCGCGAACGATCCGACGACCATCCCGATGAGGGTCGTGAAGATCGTCGACGTCCCGACGAGCAGGAGGGTCCAGCTCAGGTCGTGCAGCAGGAGATCGGCAACGGGCTGCTTCCAGTAGTAGGAGATTCCCCAGTTGAACGTGAACGCGTTCTGGAGGTAGATGACGAACTGTTCCTCCGGCGAACGGTCCAGGCCGAACGTCCGGATGTTGTCCGCGAGGTACCCGGCGTACTGCGGGTTGTGCGGCGCGAGGTTCGCCTCCGCGTTCCCGGGCATGAGGCGGATGAGGACGTAGTTCAGACAGAGGATGCCGAAGATCGTGATCGCCGCGTTCACGGTCCGCCGGACCATGATCCTCAGGACTTTCCTCATCTCGACTCATCCCATGCCGTGGTCCCGGAGGGACCTCCGCCGGATCAGCGAGGCGGCGGTGGGGGAGGCGGACTCCTCGGAGGCGGCGCTCGTTCCCTCTCCTCCTCCTTTGCGGCGCGTCGTCTCCGGACCATCGCCACGGCCACCGCGATGACGATGATGGCCACGATGCCCAACGGGATGCCGTAGTTGATGAACGGATTCGGGGCGGCGCTCGTTCCTCCCCCGCCACCGGCCGCGGGGACCTGGATCGTCACGTTCACGAACTTCGTCACGTAGTGCGGCAAGCTGCCGCCCGTCTGGTTGTCCGTGACGGTGGCGGTGACCGTGTACCGGCCCACGGCGGTATAGACGTGGCTGGCCGTCACAGTCCGCTGGGTTGTCGATGCAGGGGTCGTGCTCGTCCCGGTCTTTCCGTCGCCGAAGACCCAGATGATGAACAGGCTGTCGTTGTCTTGGTCCGCGACCTGCAGCGAGAACGTCGTCGTGGAGTTCGGCAATCCGAACGTCCCGTTGCTCAAGGTCGCCGCGAAGGAGCCGACCTGGGGCGGTGAGTTCGCGCCGGGCGAGTACGTCGTGATCGTGACGGTCGTGCTGGCGCAGGCCGGCCACTCCGAGTCCGTCACGCGGACCTTCGCCGTGTAGGATCCGGCCTGGGCGTACACGTGCTGCACGGATCCCGCGGTCGTGTTCGTGAACGAGCCGTCCCCGAAGTCCCAGGCGTAGTTTGTGATGTCGCTCTCCGGGTCCGTCGCGGTCACCGCGAGGGTCGTCGGGAGCGTCGTGAAGTACGAGACTTGCGGGAAGCTCGCGATCGTCGGCGGGCCGTTATCGAGCGGGGCCACCTGGAACCACAGGTTCGGCAGGTCGCTGTCCGGGGTGATTCCGACCGACTGGCTCCAGTTGCCAAAGTTCGTCCAGCCCGCGGTGTAGTCCGGCGGTCGCCCCACGGTCGCGGCGTACAAGTCGAGCCGGTAGTACGGCAGGATGTACGAATGGTAGTCGTAGACCATCTTCTGGAGCGTGTCCGTGAGGGTCCGCCGCGCGGCGGGGTCGAGGGTCACCAGCGAATCGGCGTACGTGGCGTCGAACGTCGCGTTGCTGTAGAAGTTGTCGCTCGTGGGCCCGATGGCTCCCGTCGTCTCGACTTCCATCACGTCGAGGGCGGGGTCCGAGGCGGGGGTGAAAATCCAGTCCCAGAACCAGATGTCGTAGTCGCCCGTGAACCACGCCCCGCTCAGCTGGCTGACGCTCTCCAAGGAGTAGCCGGGCGCGCCGTGCGAGGTCAGGGTCTGGATGCCCGTCTGACCGAGCCACGCGGTGATGTTCAGGGCCGCGACCTGCCATTGCGGCGCCGTGTTCAACGTGAAGAAACGGAACGAGAGAGGCCAATAGAGCGTACTGTTCGTCGCTCCCTTCTGGTACAGCGGGGTCGCGTCGGGGCTGGGGTACTTCCAACCCGCGGCGTTCAGCATCGCGCGGGCCCCGGCCGGGTCGAAGTGGTATTCCTGCGCCACGGGGATGTCGAGGTGCCAGGGGTTGCTGTCCGGGACCAGCGTGTCCGCGACCGTGCCGAGGCCGAGGAGCGCATACTTCACGAGCGCCTGCTTGTCGATGCTCATCGCGATCGCCGTGCGCACCGTGTCGTTCAGGAGGAGCGGGTTGTTGTACCCGTTCTTGAACTGGGAATATGCCGCGCGAATCTCGGGCGTCATGACGTTCACCGAGACTTCGCCGACGAACCCGGTGTCGACCGCGAACTTCGTGGTCTTGCTCCCTTGCGAGTTCGGGGGCAGGGCGTTCAGGTAGCTCGCGGGGTCGATCGCCATGATGGCATCGAGACCGCTCGTCCCGGACTTGAAGTCGGAAACCATCGTCGCGCCGCTCGTGTAGTCCTTGAAGTAAACCTGGTCGGGTCGCGAGACTTGGCAGTAATCGGCGACGCCGTAGTAGTTCGGGTTCCGCCGGAGGACGATGTTCGAGCCGAAGGTTGCGTTCGGGGTGTCGTAGTACATCGCGTTCGATCCGATCGGATTGGCGTTCCCGTAGTGGACCGGGTTCGGGATGCTCTGCCAGACGTACTTTGGCAGGATGCTGATTGCGCTGGCCGTGGAATACATTGCCGCAAAGGGCTGGTTTGTCGTGACGACGAATGTGAACGGGTCCGGGGCGCTCATGCTCGCGATGTTCGTCGTGTAGGAATGCAGAATGCTCGCGGACTGCTGCTGGTTGATCTGGAACGAGAAGAGGACGTCGGCGGACGTGACCGGGTGAGTCCGGACCGATGGGGCGGTGGGGTCCGTGAAGAACGCGTTGTGGACCAAGTGGAAGGTCCACGTCTTCTGATCGGTGGACAGTTCCCAACTGGACGCCAAATCGGGCTGTACGTGGTACGAGGCGTCGTACGTAACGAGGGTGCTGTACACGTTATAGATCACGATGTATTCGTCCAGGAGCGTGATCGCCATCGGGTTGTACGTGACCACGTTCATATTCACGAGCCCGACGCTCAGGCCTCGGAACGGGGGAGTCGCGGCTCTCGCGGAGCCGGATCCGATTGTGATGATGCCGAGGAGGGCCGAGCCCATGAGCACGGCCACCACGCCTGCGGTGATGATGGAGTTCGCAAAACCTCGCTCACGCCAGCTCCCGCTTCCTCCCAACACGAAACTCCACCCCTGTCCTCGGAGCCTTCAGGGCACGATTCGTGCCCCGTCGGTCTCCAGGGAATCAGATATGCTGGGATTCCCCGCATCGTATATGAAGATTCTCGGACGCTCTCTCCCTTAGGAACGTCCGTATTCGGGCAGCGGCTGTCCGGACCGCGCCTACGCGTATTCGGACTCGCTCCGTTCGCGTAGGAACTGGGCGAGGTAGTAGTGCCCGCCCGCGGCCTTGCCCGAGATTCCGGACATCTTCCACCCGCCGAACGGTTGGACGCCAACGACCGCCCCCGTGGTCGAGCCGGCCGCGCGGTTGGCGTACACGACCCCCGCCTCGACCTCGGCGAAGAACCGGTGCAGTTCGGAAGGCTCCCGGCTGAAGATGCCCGCCGTGAGGCCGTAGTCGACGTCGTTCGCGACCCGGATCGCGTCCGTCAGGTCGTCCACCTCGACGATCGAAAGGACGGGCACAAACAGCTCTTCCTTGTTGATGCGGTGGTCCCTCGGTAGGCCGTCCACGATCGTTGGCTCGACGAAGTGACCGTCGCTCGTATGCGCCCGGCCGCCCGTGAGGATCTTCCCGTTCGACGACTTGATTTCCGCGATCGCCTTCTGATACGTCGCGACCGCAGCCTCGTTGATGACGGGCCCCAGATACACGTCGCGGACCGTCGGATCCCCCACCTTCAACTTGTCGGTTTCCGCGATGAGCTTCGTGAGGAACGCGTCCTTCACGCGTCGTTCGACGAGGACCCGGGAGCACGCGGAGCACTTCTGCCCGCCGTACCCGAACGCCGCACGCACTACGCCGAGCGCGGCCTTGTCCAGATCGGCGCTCGCCGCGACGATCGTCGGATTCTTCCCGCCCATTTCCGTCATGATGGGCTTCGGCCGTCGCGCCGTGAACCGCTTGAACGCCTTCAGCCCGACGGCCCGCGAGCCCGTGAAGACGAATCCGTCCACGTCCGAGTTCTCGACGAGTTCCTGGCCGACCGTGGCGCCCGGCCCCGTGACGTAGTTGAAGACGCCCGGTGGGAGGCCCGCCTCGGCGAGGAGTTCCGCGAGGCGGAGCCCCATGTACGGGGTGTCGCTCGCGGGTTTGAAGACGACCGTGTTGCCCGTGACCAGCGCGCCCGTCGACATCCCCGCCGCGATTGCGAGCGGGAAATTGAACGGCGCGACGACGGCCCACACCCCGTACGGTTTGAGGATCGAACGCGTCGTCTCCCCCGGGAGGAACTGGCCCATCGGGCGCTCATAGCCTTGGTTCCGGAGCATCTCCGCGGCGTACCATCGCATCAGGTCGGCGGCCTCGTCGACGTCGGCCATCGCTTCGTACCGGTTCTTCCCGTTCTCGAACGACATGAGGGCCGCGAGTTCGAACTTGCGCTGGCTGATCAGATCCGCCGCGCGCTGAACGAGCCGCACGCGTTCCGTGTACGGCTTCGCCGCCCACGATGGGAACGCCGTCTTTGCGGCCTTGACCGCACGCTTCGCGTGAGCGCGTGTGCCCTTCTGAAACAGGCCGAGGACGATCTTCGTGTCGGCCGGACAGAGGTCGTCGAACGTGCTGGTGGCCCAAGTCTCCTGGCCGTCGATGATCATCGGATGCTTCTGACCGAACCCCGTGCGAATTTTGTCGACGGCGGATTCATATGCGGCGTGGAATTCCTCGGTCTTCCCCATCTCAACTGCGTTCTGCCACGTCCGCTCGTTTCGAAATTCCAATGATCCCACGCCCTTCGACGCCAGCGATGGCGGTGACTGGAATAAGGTTTCGCTTCAGGGACAACCGGTGCTCGTTTTACTCAATTGAGTAAACTCCTCCGACGAGTACTGTCAGATGGAGGAGAATTCGCGATGCTCGTGCCGGGTACTCATGGTCCCGCCCAATTGGGCCGGCCCGCTGCGTTCACACAATGTATGTGTCCGCGGAGCCCTCGTACTTGTCGTACTGGACCATGGCCCCGATCGCCGCGAGCAACTCCCGCGCCCACTCCCGCGTGTACGAGTTCGGCGGGACGTCCGGCGTCGCACCGAGCCACTCGAAGATCTCCTTGAACGCCGTCCGTTGCTCCTCCTTCGTGAGGCGATCGTCGAGCTTTCCGATCGATTGCTCGAGGCGGTTCATCCCGAGCACGAACTCCTTGCACTGGGCCAGAAACTTCGCGTGCTCCTCTCGCGTCATGAGAGACCCGGCCATCCATGAAGGCCGCCGGGCTTAAAGGTTCGGAAGCTTCATGTGGACGGCGCGGCTCGCTAGATCGATGGTCACGTTCGTACGGGTGGCCAGCGCGCGCGACTTGCCGCCGGGCGAGGGTCGTGTCGTCGTCGTCCAAGGCCATCCCGTCGCCCTCTTCAACGTCGAGGGGCGCTTCTTCGCGGTCTCAAACGTGTGCCTGCATCGCGGCGGTCCGATCGGCGAAGGCATGCTGGACGACGCGGTCGTCACGTGCCCCAACCACGGATGGGAGTACGACGTGCGGACGGGCGCCAACGTCGCGAACCCGATGGCCCGCCTTCGCACGTTCGAGGTGCGCGTCGACGGCGATGACGTCCTCGTCGGCGCGTGACCGCCAAGATTTATTCGGCCGCGGGAGGTTCGCGGCGCGGTGGCTCTCGACCTCCTCTGGCTCGGGCTCACGGTCCTCGCGGTCCTGGCGCTGATCCCGAACCTCGTCTCCCTGATCCAAGGAGTCCGGCTCCGGACCGGTGTCCGCCGTGGGATGCGGATGGCGTACGGCGCGTACCTGCCCCCGGTCGCGGTGATCTTGCCGGTCCGAGGGCTCGACGAAGGGTTCGACGACAACGTGCGAGCCCTCCTGAGCCAAGGGTACCCGCGATACCGACTCCTCGTCGTCGTGGACGATTCCGCGGACCCCGCCGTCGCGCGGATCCAAGAAATCTCGCGGGCGCTTCCGAGGGTCCCCGTCTCCGTGATCGTGTCCAATCCGAGCCCGCTGCGCGGGAAGGTGAACGCGCTTCGATCCGCGCTCGCCCATCTCCGACCCGTGGACGAGGTCATCGCGTTCGCGGACTCGGACATCCGGCCGCCGAGGGACTGGCTGCGCCATCTCGTGCAACCGCTCGCCGATTCGACGGTCGGCGTCGCGACGGGGTTCCGATGGTACATCCCGCCCCGCCCGACGTTCTGGTCTCTCGTCCGCGCGGAGTGGAACGCGGTCAGTGCGAACGTCCTCTTCGACCCTCGACGGTCGTTCGCGTGGGGCGGGTCCTCCGCGGTCCGCGCCGAACACCTCCCCCAACTGCGCCTCGAGGATCGTTGGCGGGGTGTGCTGAGCGATGACTTGGTCCTCACGCAGGCCGTTCGCGACGCGGGGCTGCGGATTGCGTACGCGCCCGCGGCCCTCGTGCCGACGTTCGAAGGAGCGGATCGATCGGCCTGCCTCGAGTGGTGTTTCCGTCAGATGACGATGGCGACCCTCTACCTGCCGGTGGTCCGCCGATACGCGGCGGCCGCGTTTTCGGTCATCATCGGATCGATCCTGTTCGGAATCGCATGCGTGGCCATCGCGGCCTTCTGGGGACTTCCATACCTGTTGCCCGCGGCGCTGTTCTTCGCGCCGCTGCCGACCGCGGTGGCCAAAGCCTCCCTGCGGCGACGATCCCTGTTCTCCGCCGCGCCGTCCGTCGCCGCGTCATGGCGCGTTGCCGGATGGCGTTCCGCGATCGCGTCGATGGCGGTCCCATGGGTCATGGCGTTCGGCCTCGTTCGGACCCGAAAGCCCACCGTGCTCCGCTGGCGGGGTCGGACGTACAACGTCACGGACCCTCACCACGTCCGACTTCTCGAGGGAGACCCGTCCGGGGAACTCGGGGCGTAGGCCACGAACGTGGACGCACCGGGCTCCCTCGAGTTAACCTTGTTTAAGGTTGACTTTCCGCGGCCCCCGCTCCCTCCCGGAGGTGCTCTTGGTACTTCGCCAGCTCGGAGAGAATCTCGTTCCGCCGCTCGCTCTGTCGCAACGTTCGAGCCATCGAAGCGGCGGGGGGGACGAGGGCCAGGGCGAGCGCGATGGTCAGGACCGCGGGCGTGAGTCCAAAGCCCGCGGCCGACAGGGTGACGAGGACCGCGGCGACGATCGAGGGAGGCAGAAAGAACGCGAGGAAGACGCCCGCGATCGGGACGAGCGGCTCCCTCGCGTGGGCTTGCAGCTCCAAAACCTGCTCGTTCGAGAAGCGCTTCGCGGTCCTCACCATGGGCTCCCCTCGACGCGCGAATCGATCGCGGATCACCGCCATGGCCTCGATATATCCTTGCGACTCCGACCGGAACGCGCGGATCGAACCGGGCGTGAATCGGATGAGGAGGCGCCCGCCGTCATGCGTCTCGAGGCCGAGCCCCGTGTGAACGAGGGTCCCCGCGGACGACGCGAAGGGGGACAGGAACGAGCCGGCGACCTCGTAACTGCGGGGATACACGTCCCGGATCTCGGACCACCGGTAGTAGCGTCGCCCACCCGCGAGCCGTCGCCACAGCGGAAGCGAAATCTCGATGCCGTCCTCGAACACGAAGGTCGGACTCGGTTTGAACACCGCGATCGCGACGAGGACGAGCCCGAGCGGGACGAAACAGAGCCCGCCGAGCGGCCACAGCCCTTCTGGGCCCGCCGCGATGGGTCCGATCCCGAATGTCACCACGAGGACGAGGAGGAGGACCGCGACCGTCATCGGGTTCGCGGGGATCGGGCGGTACGCGTACAGGAGCGGTCCGCGGTCGTCGGAGGCCATCTGCGCGACCGAACGCGGCCCGCATTATTAGGCCTCGCCGCGGGCCAAACGCTTTCCTGCAGACCGTGTTACGACCGGCGATGTGGGCGCTCGGCATCGAGGGCACGGCCCACACGTGCGGCGTGGGGATCGTCGACGAGACGTGCCGCGTGCTCGCGAACGTCTACGACATGATCAAGCCCGAGAAAGGGGGCATCCATCCCCGGGAGGCGGCGAACCACCACGCCGAGGTCGTCGTCCCCCTGATCCGCAAGGCCGCCGACGTCGCGGGGATCGAGCTCTCCGACATCGACCTGGTGGCCTTCTCTCAAGGGCCCGGCCTGGGGCCATGCCTTCGGACCGTCGCGACCGCGGCGCGCGCCCTCGCCCTCTCCCTCGACGTGCCGATCCTCGGGGTGAACCATTGCGTCGCCCACCTGGAGATCGGCCGCGGCGTCACCGCGGCGAAGGATCCCGTCCTCCTGTACGTGAGCGGAGGGAACACGCAGGTGATCGCGTTCGCCCGCGGTCGGTATCGCGTGTTCGGAGAGACGCTCGACATCGGCGTCGGCAACCTGCTCGACAAGTTCGCGCGGGAGTGCGGCCTGCCGTTCCCGGGGGGACCGATCCTGGAGAAGTTCGCGCAGGACGGGACCACGCTCGTCCCCCTGCCGTACCGCGTGAAGGGGATGGACGTCGCGTTCAGCGGCCTGCTCACCGCGGCCCTGGCATTGCGCAAGCAAGGTGCGTCGATCGAGGATCTCGCGTTCTCGATGCAGGAGATCGCTTTCGCGATGCTGACGGAAGTCACGGAACGGGCCATGGCCCATCTGGACAACGAGGAGGTCCTCCTGGGAGGCGGCGTCGCGCGAAACCGGCGCCTTCAGGAGATGATCGCCCGGATGGCCTCCGATCGCGGCGCCCGGATGTTCGTGCCGCCGGGGGACTTGTGCATCGACAACGGCGCGATGATCGCATGGACGGGATTGGAGATGTACCGCGGAGGCGTCCGGATGTCCCTTTCGGAGACGACCGTCGACCAGCGTTTCCGCACAGATGAGGTGCGCGTCACATGGCGCTGACCGCATTCGTCCTTCGGCCATCCAACCGACGGGAGCAGAAGCCTTGCCAGGGGAGGACGACCGAAGCGATGGCCGAGATGGTCTAGTCACCGAGGGCGAGCCACAGCCGGGCGAATCCGTCCGTGTGGTCCGTGAGAGTGGCGGCGAACGTTACGAGAACCGGCACCACCCGTGCAGGGTCGACGAGCTCGTACCGTTGGCTCGAGGACCCTGGCACGATCCTCACGATGCGCGAATCGACGAGCCGTGACAGGTGATACTCGACCGTTCCCTTCGATTTCCTCAGTCTTTTCTCGAACTCAGCATGACTCATTGGGCCGTCCGCGGCAAGGCTGAGGATAATCGCCAGCGAGGCGCGCCTCCGACACTCGGCCAGCAATCGGCGATCGTCCTCGTTCAGGAGCCTCGCCTCGTCCGGGATGACCAAACTCGAGAGGAAGTACCGACGGTAGTGCCGGTCCGATATTCCGATGACGGTTCCCTGGTTTTCGAGGACGCGCAGATGATGACTAATCCCACTCAGGGAGATGCCCACGATCCGTTCGAGTTCGCGCATGTGGATGCCCGGCTTCGCAGCAATCGCAGCCACGATGCGGCCCCGGGCATCGGCCCCGGCGGCCCCCACACCCTCACTCCCGTGAGAACGTCGCCGCATAGATCAGGACGAGGATCGCGATCTGGACGCCTGCGACCAGGAACAACGGCATGCTTGCGCCGGGGAGTACGCCGAGGACGAGGAGGCCGATCACGGCGCCCTCGGCGAGTGCAACGAGAAACGCGGCAATCAGGAGGACAAACGACGGATTCCGGTATCGGCGAAACGCGGCGCCGGCCAAGAGCGCGAGGGTCGCCGAGAGGGTGACCAGGAGGGCCGCTGCAATGGCATCTTCCACCGCCATCGTGCCACGAACCCCTCGAAGGGCCTTACCTCCTTCGACGCTCAATCAGGTAGATGACCGCCGCGGAAATCACCATCGCGCCCACGAACCATCCGAACAGCGCGGCCCAATCCCCTGCCCCACCCAGCGTGCCTCCACCCGGGAGGATCTGCAGGTTGAGGGAGGCGGAGCGCGAGATGACCGAGCCGACCGCCCAAAGGGTCACTGGATAGGTTCCCACCGCCGCATTGTCCGCCACGATGAAGCTCAGGGTGGTCGTCCCCGTCGCGAAGAACTGCGCCGTCGAGAAGCTGACGCCGACGCCGGCGGGGAGGCCGAGAATGGAGAGCACGACGGGGTTCGTGAAGTTCCCCTCGAGGGTCACGTTCACGGTGGTGGAGCCCAAGCTTCCCACTCGGATCGCGACGGCGGCGGCGCCCGGTGTGACACGGAGACCGAGGACTTCGAGTTGGAACGGGACGGCGCGCGTTGCGGTGCCGTTGCGGCCCTGGATGGCCATCGGGTAGACGCCCGGGGCCACCGACGGCGACACTTCGAGCGTCAGGGTCGCGGTTCCGGACGGTGCCACGAACGTCGGGGAGAACGTGCCGGTAACGCCCGCAGGCGCCCCCGCGAGAGACAGGGTCACGATCGGGCCCACATAGCCGTTCAATCCGAGTACGGTCAGATCGACCGTGGCGTTCGCGCCGGGGGCCGTGTTCGCCCGCGATGGGCTTGCCAGGAGCACGTAGTCCGGTTGTGGCGTCGTCGTGTAGTACGCAGTCAAGGTGAGTGCCCGGACGCACGCAACGCTCCGGTCCTCAGGGCCGCCATCGGACCACGAGGAGAACCAGTACTGGTAGGAGCCCTGCAACTGCGGCGACGTTGCATTGATCCAGACGCTCGTGCCGTTGGCACACCAGAAGGCGTGCGGTGTGGTTTGTCGGGTTCCATTGATTTCCAGCTGCAGGCCGGTCGGGCCTGTGTCGACGAGGATCTTGTACGTCAGCCCCCCGACCAGGCTGCTCAGCTTCGCGACGAACCCGTCATCCAAGCTTTGGGTGGTGTAGTTGAAGTTCGGGGTCGTGTCGAAGGCGCCCTGGGTCACCGGGAAGTCCATCGAGCTCGTTTCGCCCGAAACGTAGACCTGCCCGCCGCCATCTAGAGCGAGGCCCATGACCGCCTCTCCGCCTGTGCCTCCGAGATAGGTCGACGCGAGGAGCCCGCCGCCCGACGGACTGAGCTCGCTTACAAATGCGTCCGAATATCCGGGTGGACCGGCGTAGGCGGGCTGGACTGCGCCGGGAGTCGTTGGGAAGTCCGAGGAGGTTGTGAGGCCGGCGACGAACGCATCCCCGGTCGAGTCCACCGCAATTGCGTTTCCGATGGAGTAGCTCGTCCCTCCAATGAACGTCGCATACGTCAATCCGGATCCTGCGGCGTTTAGCTCGGCCACGTACACATATCCACCTCGCGACGCTCCCGGAAACGTTGTGTTCCACGCGCCCGGGGTCACCGGAAAGTCGGAGGAGTTCGTCGAACCCGTCACGAACGCGTTCCCGGCTGCATCCAAGTCAATTGCGTTCGCGTAGTCGTAAGCGCTGCCTCCGAGGAAGGTCGAATACGTGAGAGCGGATCCGGCAGCGTTGAGTTCGGTCACGAACGCGTCCGCCCACTGCAAGGCGCGCCGATACGCGCCCGGCGTCGTGGGGTACCAACTGAACATCGTGGTCCCCGCGATGAATGCGTTGCCGCTTGCGTCCACGGCGATGGAAGCGCCGCCGGTGTAGGAAGATCCGAGGAATGTGGAGTAGACCAGGGACTTGCCGTCCGCGGACAGCTTGGCAGCGAACGCAGCAGCCGTCGTGTACGTTCGGTTGTACGCGCCCAATGTCGTGGGGAAGTCCGAGGATTGCGTCTCTCCCGTCACGTAAGTCGTGTGGGCCGAGTCCACAGCGAGGGAGTATCCGATGTCCCACGCACTGCCGCCGAGGTACGTCGAGTACACCAAGGAGTCTCCCGCTGGGCTAATCGCGGCGATGAAGGCGTCGCCTCCTCCGCCATACGTCGTTCGAAACGCACCGCCGGTCACCGGGAAGTCGTTCGAAGATGTGTTGCCCGTGACATAGGCGTTTCCGAGATCGTCCACCGTGATGCCATACGCGACGTCGTAGGCACTTCCCCCAAGGTACGTCGCGTAGATCAGGCCGGTGCCTGATGGGTTGAGCTTCGCGACGAAAGCATCTGCGCAAGCGAGGAAGCCGCAGCCGCCGCCGAAGGTTCGATCAAAGGCCCCCGGCGTGGTCGGGAAGTCCGATTCGCCCGCAGCTCCGGCGATGTAGGCGTTTCCGCTCGAGTCCGTCGCGACAGCAGAAGCTCGGTCAACTCCCGTGCTCCCCAAGAAGGTCGCGTAGATGAGAGGATCGATTCGAAGTTCGCGGGAGGGATCGACACCGGAGCAGCGGAAGCCCACCGTCTTGGCGTCTCGCAAGACGAAGCCGCAGTCGACCGTGCGTCCGGCTTGGTCGCCGAGCGGTGCGCTGTCCACCAGGTCCCCTGAGGTTGTCCGGATCACCAGGTTCCCCGACGGATCGAGCCGAAGCCCCATCATTCCTTCGAATCGGATCCCGATTGCGGCCACGTCTGCCCCGGGCGCGATGACGAACTCATACTTCGCCCCAGAACTAGTGCCGGTGAAAGCGAGATCGATCCCATCGTAGAGTCCCTCGTAGGCAACCCCACGATAGCTGGGGACGTTGGTCCGCCAATGCGCAGGACTCCGGCCCACGAGAAAGTTCGTGCTGTAGGGGAGAGGTCCGGTGGCGACAGGCTCCGCGCGGTTCGCGTTTGCAAAGGTGGCACGGACGAGGACGTCCTGCCCACCGGAAGGACCTTCAGCGGCCACAAACAAGACCGCGTCGGTTGCAAAGCCCACGCGCATGGAGCCCGTAGAGAAGTAGAACCGAACTGCAGGGTTCGCGACCTGCCCGAGGTTCGCGGTGAACCCGTGCTCGGAGAGCGTGACGCCCGATGGGTCAGGAGCCCTCACCGTCCTTGCCGCGTCCCCGTTGCGCGTGGGATCGCGGGAGAACGCCTGAACGCCTGTGATGAGCAGCAGCATCGCAAGCACGAGGACGATGGCTTTGATCGTCAAGATTGCATCCCTGTTTGGCGTCCGAGTTGCCCGCGGAACGATAACGGTATCGGTGCAACCCTCCTCCCACCCGACGCCAACGGCGAGTCGGGCACTCCGCGAGAGAACTCACGCTCGCCGGATGATCGCTTCGGCGGCTGCGTCCTTGTTGATTCGATACCCCATGGCGGCGAGGGTCTGTTCGAACGCGCGAAAGCCCGCCACCAAGTCTTCCAGGCTGCAGATGCCCATGTGGCCGATCCGGAAAATCTGGCCCTTCAGCTGCGCCTGTCCTCCCGCCACGATCGTCCGATAGCGGTCCCGTAGTTCCTTCCGGAACTTCGCATCGTCGATCCCGAGCGGGTAACGGATCGCGGTCACCGTGTTTGATGCGTACCGCCGGTCGGGATACAGCTCCAGGCCGAGCGCGTCGACCGCGGCGCGGGCCGCCTCCCCAAGCCGCGTCGTCCGCGCGATGCGGGTTTCCAGTCCTTCCGCCTTCAAGAGGCGCAACGCCTCTCGGAACGCGAGGAGCAGAGGGACCGCGGGCGTGAACGGCGTGTCCTGTTTCGCGAGCGCGTCAACATGGGCTTTGAGGTTCGTGTAGAACGAGGTGTCGGTATGCAAGGACTCGTATGCCCGCTTCGAGAGAGCCACGGCGCTGAGGCCCGGCGGGGCCGCGAGGCATTTCTGCGAGCCCATCACGAGCGCGTCGATCCCCCAGGCCTCCATCCGGTTCTCCAGGCCGGCGACCGCCGTGATCCCGTCAACGATGAGGAACGCGTCGCGGGCCTTCACGACCTTCGCGATCTCCGCGATCGGATTCGTAAGGCCGGTGGAGGTCTCGTTCCAGCACACCGTCACTGCCTTGAACGCCTCCGCGTCGAGGGCCGCGGCCACTTGTGTCGGATCGACCGCGGAGCCCCACTCGAACGTCAGTGCGGTGGGCGTCGCGAAGACTTGACACAACTCGTAGAACCGCTCGCTGAACTTCCCGTTCACCAGGTTCAGGACCCGATCCTCCTTCCGAACGAGCCCGGAGATGGCCGCCTCCAGGCCGGCGGTTCCGGAGCCCGACAACACCGCGACCTCGCCTCTCGTGCCGAACATGTACTGCGTCAGCCCGCGGATCTCCGAGAGCACCTCCTTGAACTCGGGGCCGCGGTGGTTCATCGCGGGGGCGCTCATCGCCTGGAGCACCCGGGGGTCCATCTTCACGGGGCCGGGCAACAGGAAGACGTCGGCGGGTGCGTCGACCACGCGCGCGACGAAGGTGTGCGGTCCCGATAAACGATTCGTCGCTCGGTCTCCGGGTCCGCCCGGTCCGATCCGCGTCGGACGCGCAGCGTCGAGCGTTCCACGCGAAGCGGAGTTCTTTCCCGTGATCCGATTCCAGGAATCATTAAATAGCGTGAGGGTATTGCGTCCGACTACCGTCTGTCAAACGAGGTCTGTTTGACGTACGCGGTGGGGCGATGAAATGCGGGATGCTGACAAAGAAAAGATCACGTTGCGCCTGCCCGGGCGCTACCTGAAGGCGCTCGACTTCCTCGTGCAAGTCGACGACTTCCCGAGCCGGTCGGAGGCCGTGCGCGCGGCGATTCGCGATTTCGTCTACGCCCGCGTGGAACTCGTCACGGACAAGCTCAAGAAGATGAAAGACGCGGAACGCACCCTCGAAGAGGCCGAGGCGTTCAAGCGAGAGTACATGCAAAAATAACGGTCAAAGGGACGGGATGCCGCCAGAGGGGTGGGCGGTCCGCCGGGATCTTCACGATTACCTCCCCCCCAACTGGGTGGCCCGAAGCGCCACCCTATTTATTTTTCCCTCGTGAGCGGCGGCTTGCGGCGTCTGAGAAAGAATTCTGAGATTCAATCGCGATAACCGGCTCGGCATTTACATGGTCCCAGCGCGGCGTCGCGGCGGCCCATGGCGACGATCAACGAATCGCCCCACGTGGATGGGCCTTGGAGTGCCGCGGTCGTTTTCCTCCGGCGGGCTTGGAAGTTCCTATGGCCTCCCGCCGGGTCGCTTGCGGAGACCGTGCCGGACGTCGAGCTCACGTTGGTCGGCCGAATCCGAAAGTTCCTGTGGCTCTCGAGCGGACTCTTCAGCGCCGCATCGTTCGCGATCCCCGCGATCGGGCTCTTTGCCTACGGCACGACCGAGGGAATGGGAACGAACTTCGTCGCGGCGGTCGTGAGCGCCTGCCTCTTCGGCGTCACGTCTCTCCTGCATTTCGGGCCCAACGAAGCATAGGCCGACGGCCCGAGCGACGAACGTTTATTACGGCTCCTCTCTTTCGCGACTCCTGTGGAGCGGGAGGTGTGGGTCCGCGTCGGGATGGTCACCTCGGTCCTCGTCCTGGGCGTCTTGATCTTGGTCACGCCGGTCCTGCTCGGACGCCCGACCTCCGAACTGGCCTCGCTGCCCATGCTGATTGTCGGATGGTCGGGCAACCAGTCCTATCTCGTCGTCTACGCCACCGGGGCGTTGCAACAGTACCAATACAAGCTAATCCGCCTCGCGTTCAACGAGTCGATTTCGTCCGTCAACGGAACCTTCCGCGAGAACGACACCTACGGCTTCCACCGCTGGGTGCCCGCGAACGCGAGCTTCACCGTGGACGCATACTTTGAGGACCAGATCGGGCGTTACTTCGAATACAACGTGACCGTCCATCAAAAGCGGGACGCGGACAACCAGGTGTTTCTCGAGTTCACGTTCCCGTACGAGAAGGATCGCCCGAACCCGGTCAGCCTGTACCCACCCAAGGATTTTCGCTGGTCCATCCCGCCGCGGGGGACGCTTCCGTGAAGATCTCCCGCTGGACGCTCCTCTGGATCCTTGTCGTCGGCGTGCTCGCCGCGACCGAGATCGGGGTCCTGACGGGCGTCATCAACGCGAGCAACCTGATCGCCTCGTTCTTCACGTTCGTCGTCGCCCTCGTCGTCGTCTCGATCCTGTCGATCATCGGCGCGGTCTTTGTCGGCATGTTCGTTTCCCACCGCATCCTGTCGGGCAAAGGCTTCACGCCGTTCGAGCAGGAGATGCTCCGGATGCGCCAGGATGTCCGCGAGCTGACGGACCGCGTCGAGGAGATCGCCGCCCGCATCGGCGTGTCGCTCGGCGATCGGAAAAAAGAGCCTTAGGCGAGTCGCTCCGGGCACACGCTTCGACGGGAGCAATGGACGCACTTGCCCGGCCGGTTGTGGTTCCGGTGGGCCTCTCCCTTCCCGATCGCGACGCGCATCTCCGCGAGTTTCTCGAGGAGCAGCTTCCGCTGGTCCTCGTTGTACTCGATCTCGTACGACGTGTCGCCGTACCGGATGATCCCGTACGGCGGCGGCTTCCCGTACTCTTCCTCGAGGAGGACGCAGTACGCGACGACCTGGAGGATGTGGGAGAACAGCGGCCCCCGGGGAACGCGGCCCGTCTTCAGCTCGACCGGGATGTGGTGGTCCCCGTCCATCACGATCGCATCGGGTCGCCCGGACAGCCCGTGCTTCTTCGAGACGAACAGTTTCGGTTTCTCCGCCGTCGAGTCGATGTAGACGAGGTCGCCGCGCATCGCATAGCGATCGCGGGTCGCGCGCGCGATGTCGAGCGCACCCATAGAGCGGTACAGGAAGAACGAGGCTCCGATCAACCACAAGAGGGCGAGCGCCTCGAATCCCTGGGCGAGGCTCTCGTTCTGGATTCCCGTGAGGGAGATCGCCGCGGTCGCGATCACGGCCGCGGCCATCGCGAAGCCAAGGATCAGGCGTTCGGAGAGGAACCGTTCCGCGGTCGTCGCGAGCGTCTCCGCGCGGTACAGGAAGTACACGGCCGCGAGAAGCCAGATCAAGGCGATCGCGCCGAGGGTTTGCGCGACCGCGACTCCGGGGGCCAGAAACGATACGCCGACGATCGACACGATCGACGCGGCGATCGCGAAGTAGAGGACGCCGGCCTCGGCCTCTCGAGCCCGGGCCTCGTGGGTCTCAATCCCCTTCAGGTCCACGGACGCCGCTTCGTGTTTTTTCTCCCCTTCGGCGAGTTCGGAGCCTTCCTCGGGCGCGAGCCCGCGGCTGAGCCACCAGCTCAGGGGGCAGTAGCCGAACTTCTCCACGTCGGCCGCGGAGACGAGCTCCGGAGGCGCCACGCGTTCGGACCCGCGCGCGGGGCTTTATGTCTTTGGCCCTCGCTCTCAATTTCCGCAGGGAGACGGCGGACGCGACGGCGACGAAGGCGTACAACGCGACGAGGGCGCGCGGGTCTTCGAGGCGCCATGCGTCGATGCCGGATGTCGACCGACCGTCCCAGTCCGCGTCGAATGCGGCCTCGAACGTCGCGGCGAGACTCGGGTCCTCCACGATGAGGCCCACCTCGCGGTTCTCCGTCGCGGATCCGAGGGCCCAGTTCATGCTGGACACGAGGACGGCTCGGCCGTCAACGACGGCGCCCTTGTTGTGCAACCGTTCGATCGGACCGCGGGGCTCCAGCAAGCGGGCTTCGAGCGAAACGCTTTCGTTGCGCGCCCGACCATTGATCCGCGCCATGACGTCGTCGTTCGTCCCCGCATCCGCCTCGACCGACGCCCAGCTTCCGTCGAGGAGAATCCTCACGGAGACGCCACGATGAGCCGCCGCGAATGCCGCCTCCAGGAACGGATTCGGCCCGCCGCGCCAGACCTCGTCAAGGTAGAACGCCTCGATCGAGAGCCGGTGCGTCGCGGAACCGAACAACCCGAGGATCCCATCCGTGTCGAGGGCCGTGTCCGGAGCCAGGACGAGGCGGCCGGCCTGCACGCTCGTCACCTCGGCCGAGGACCGCTCGGCCACCGGTGGCGGCAAAGGAAGTCGTTGCTGCATCGTCTCCGTTGCGGCAATCGAGTCTCGCCGTCGCACGTCGAAGTCGGCCTCGAAGACGATCCTCAGGGCTGAGGCCACGCCCTCGTCTTCGGCGATGACCGACCACCCGCGGTTCCCTCGCCTCTCCTCCGGAAAACCCGCGTCGCCGAAATTCTCGGACCCGATCCACGCGGCTCGGGCATCGACGACGGCGTACTTCGCGTGCAGGTAGCGGTACCGCTTGACGATGTCCGGACCACCCGCGAGCCAGCGCACCTCGACGCCCGCAGCGAGGAGCCCACCAACCACCCGATGTTCCGCGTCCTCGATGCCCCCGACCGGCGCGCCATCGAGGAGCACGCGAACTTGCACCCCGCGCTCGGCCGCGGCCGCGAGGACCGACGCGATCCGTTCGCTCGTGAACGTGTACACAGCGACCTCGATTGTCGATTCCGCCGAGGAGAGGAACCGAAGCAACGGGACGTCGCCCTCGTCGGGAGAGCGCACCGCGGTCGTCCGTCCGCGCAGGGTCATCTCGGTGGGGAAAAACGCGGACTGGCCCAGGCGTTCGTGTCGGAGATCCTCCCAATCCTCCGCGGTGTCGCGGTCGATCCAAGTTTCGTAGGCACCGGACCGACGGACGGCGATCTCACCCCGGCCCATTCGTTCCGCCGGACGACCGACCCATCCGAGACCTTCGTAGGACGATGATCCCCAGGCATACACGTCGACCAGCCTTCCGTTCGGATCGCGGAGGAGGACCTCGTCGCCCGCGTCGGCGAGCCGCGGCACCTGCCCTTCCATGCGCCGGGCCGCGCCGGCCTCGAAGGCGAAGTCCGCGACCATGAGCGTGTCCTCCGCGTAGCTCGTCGCGTTCCGGGCCACGAGAAGGCGGCCGCCACCCGGCAGGATCGCATCGAGGGGAAAGATCGCGGTGGCCTCGCCGTCCGTGATCGACCATCCGCTCATGTCGACCGGCTCGGGCCGCGGATTCCCGATCTCCACGAACTCGTCATCGCGCGCGGCATTCGCGTAGACGCGAACGAGGAGGATATGGTCCGGGTCGGCCGCGGAAAAAAAGGCGGGCGCGGGTCGAGGGGGGAGGACATCGGCCTCGCGCCCCGCCGGGAGGGAGGAGGGTGCCAGGACGAGCGCCGCAAGGAGGGCCGCGAGCGCCGGTCCCGAGGCACGCACACGGCGGCGGAGGCCGCGAGGGTCGCATAAGGCGGCGGCTTACAGGCACGCTACAGTAGACGGCCGAGCCGCTTGTCGACCTGATACGTACGAGAGATTCAACTGCGCCGCGAAGGATTCTGCCTATGATGGCCTTGGGCTCCGATCCGAGAGCCGTCGCTCTCCGTGTTCACCTTCTGTTCGTCTTCGCAGGGGCGGTCGCCTTAGGCGTTGGGAGCGTCGTGCTCCTGATCGCCGCGGGCGTCTGGCTCGGAGCCGGCGGGGCGGGTGCCCTCGTCATTCGCCTCCCGGCCCTTGTGATTCACTTTGTGGCGTGGATGCTCCTGTTGGCGTCGTTGAAGGCACTCAGCCTGAGTCCAAACAAGGACGACGAACGCCTCATGGTCCAAATGATGATCGCCTGGGTGCTATCGGTCGTCGCGGCGTTCGTGGGAATCTGGTCCCTTCCCTGGGTCCTTGGCGGGGGAATTTGCAGCGGCATCGTATGCAGCCTCTCGATCGTGTTCTTCCTTCCGGCCCCATATCTGCCGTTCGTCCCCTCGGTGTTTGCACCGGTCGTCGCGTGTCACGCGGCGTTCTTCCTCCTGGAATCGCGACGACACGAGCCCGTCGCGTCCGGGCGGTTGAAGAACGGCGCAATCGTTCTCCTGGTTATCGCGGCCGTCTCGATCGCCGTCCAGGCGGCCCATTGGTTCTATGGCCCAGCGTACCTCCTCGCTGGGCTCACCGCAATCGGATACCTCTGGATCGCGGCGGGGCTCTATCGGCCCTTGCGGACCTCGCGCGACTTCACCGAGTCCTTGCCCGAGGCCTCCCGCCCGGAAGGCCTTTGACCAGCTCCCGCAACGCCGCCTCCGGATCCTTCGCCTTCACGACGCCGGAGGCGAGCAGGACTCCAACGGTCCCGAGTTCGAGCGCCTTCGCGACGTCCTTCCGCGACTTCACGCCGGCTCCGCACAGGACGCCCACGTTCGGGTTCGCAGCGCGGATTCGCTCGACGGCGCCGGACACGATCTCTGGATTCGCGGTCGTCACACTAACGTCCCCGCCGATCAACTCCGGCGGCTCGATTGCGATGTAGTCGGGCGAGAGCTTCGCGAGGGTCTCCGCCTCGACGATGTCGTCGGCGCAGGCGATGACCTCGAGGCCGAGTTCGCGGCACCGGGGGACCGACTTCGCCATCTCCTCCCATGCGACTTTTCGTTCGCTGTGGTTGATGAGCGTCCCGGCGGCGCCGGCCTCCAGGAGGCTCTCCGGGGGGAGCCACCCCGTGGTCGGACCGGGCGTGACCGCGTCGACGTGCTGGGCGAAGACCGGGATGCGCACGAGTTTCGCGACATGAGCGAGGTCCGACGCCGGAGGCGCGAGCACGACGGATGCACCGGTCTCCTGGGCGACGGCCGCGAGGCGCCCCGCGAGATCCCAGCCGCGTCTCCCCAGCGCCTCCGGATAGGTCTTGCAGTTCACCACGATCGTAGGAAGGCGCATCGGCCGGCGCAAGGTCACGCCCGCACAAATACACTGGCATCAGGGGCGGCGAGGTCGGGTCGAGCGGAGGATCAGGAAGCCGAAGACCGTCCCTGCGGCCCCGGTCGCGATCAGGCCGCCGAGGAGGAACCAGTCGCTCGCGGCGGCGAGGGCGCCGCGCGGAGGAGCCGGGAGGACTTCGAACGTGGCCATGGACTCGTTGACGGACGGGCTGATGCCCGGTACGTCCCAGCTGAATACGATCCCCTCGAGGGCCCAGAACGAATACCACTCGGGGCCGACCACGACGATCAAGATCTCGTACACACCGTACGTAGAGGGCTCGTACGTCACGACGACTCCCGCGGCGGCATGACCGTTCACGGTCGTGTCGTGCACCGGTTCCACGATCCGGAAGCCGGAGAACGCGGAGAGGCCATCAATTCCCTCTTGCAGGATGGATCGCGCGGAGCCGAGGTTGGCTCTCGCCTCGTGGGTGACGGCGATCACCCCGCCCACCGGGCCTTGGCCTTGGTCCGGCTGGCCTCGGAGGAGCACGTCAATCACGCCGCCCGAAGTCGTGAGGTTCACCCGAACGATCCAGCCGGAGGGCGGCTGGATCTGGAAGTGGCCCGCCGTATGGACAACCCACGGGTCGAGGGCTTGGGACGACAGGAAGGGACTCGGCGTAGATGCCCGTAGCGGCAGGACCTCCGGGGCCGCCAACGGGATGGAGCCGAGAAGCGCGGGAACCACGACGGCCAGTGCCAAGATGCACATCGGAAGGCGAGCGACGTTGGACACGCAGGGCCCGCACATCAGATCGGCAAGAGAACGGATATATCTATTCGCTCAACCGCCTGGACCGCGATTGCCGTGTGTATTGTAAAGGGTACGTCGCGGCTCATTCGGTCGCGTCGCCGGGGTCCGCGGCGCAAAGGTCAATAGGCCTCCCACGTTTGCAATACGCAGGTGGCGTGGGTGCGGATTTCGATTGGCAAGCTCCGTGGGCTCCAACAGATCTCGGACGACACGGGCCGCTTCACGATGATCGCGATGGACCAACGGGGGAGCCTCCAGAAGATGCTTCATCCGGAGAACCCGAAGGCCACCACGTACGCGGAGATGGAGGCGGTCAAGATCGGCGTCACCCAAGCCCTCGCGCCCGTCGCGAGCGGCTACCTCCTCGACCCGGAGTTCGGGGTAGGCCCCGCGATCAACCGGTTTGTCCTCCCGGGCCGCACGGGCCTCCTCGTTTCCTTGGAGACGTCCGGATACGAGAAGAAGGGGAACTGGCGGCTCACGACCCTCCTCGATGGGTGGAGCGTGGAGAAGGTCAAACGGCTCGGCGCGAGCGCCGCGAAACTCCTGATCTTCTTCAATCCCGACGCCCCGCGGGAGGTCGTCGACCACCAGGTGAAGATCGTCCGGGACGTGGCCGAGGAATGCGCTCGCCTCGACCTCGCGTTCGTATGCGAGCCGATGTCGTATCCCGTGGACGAGACCGAGGAGGCGTTCGCCCACCACAAGGCGGACACGGTCATCCGGACCGCCGAGATCTTGAGCCCCCTCGGACTCGATGTCCTGAAGGCGGAGTTCCCCGGCGACCCGAAAGTCACGCCGAACGTCGAGGAGCTGCGCAAGAACTGCGATCGCTTGAGCCGGTCGACGAAGGTGCCGTGGGTCGTGCTGAGCGCGGGCGCCGACTTCGAAGTCTTCCGGGGACTCGTGGAGATCGCGTGCCAGCGCGGCGCCTCCGGATTCCTCGCGGGCCGCGCGATCTGGAAGGACGCGTTCCGGGAGAAGACGCTCGACAAGCAGCTCGCCTACATCCGGACCCAGGGCGTGAAGAATTTCCAGGTCCTCGCGGACCTCGCCCACCGGTTTGCCCGACCCTGGTGGGACTTCTACGGAGGGAAGGAAAAACTCCAGGACCACTTCGAGGGATGGTACGTCAAGTAAAGGGAGGCGACCCGCCCCCGCCGTGTCGCTCGCCCAACACGCCGGAAAATTCGACCCCGATCTCGGCCGCCTCCTCGAACGAGTCGCCGGCCTCGCCCCCCGGATCCGGAGGGAGTTGCCCGTCCGGCGGGATCCCGCGACGACCCGCAACGTGTACGGCGAACAACAGCTCGAACTCGACGTCTGGATGAACGACCGGTTCGTGGACGCGCTCCGGGCATCGAAGCTCGTCGCGCAGGTGGCGTCCGAGGAGATGGGCCAGGTGAAGGAAGTCGGCCGCGGGCGTTTCGCCGTGGTCCTCGATCCGCTCGACGGTTCGTCGAACGTGAAGAGCAACAATATCTTCGGGACCATCTTCGGCGTCTTCGATCGAACGCAGCTTCCGGCTCGCGGGTCGGAGCTGTTCGCCGCAGGCTACATGATCTACGGGCCCGCGACGACGTTCGTGTACGCGACTTCGACCGGGGTCCACGAGTTCGTGCAAGGCGGCGGTCCACCTAATGAGTTCATCCTGATCGAGGAAGGCCTCCGTCTCCCGCCAAAGGGGAAGCTGTACGGGATCGGCGGGCACCGCGACAAGTGGATCCCGGAGGTGAAGGCCTTCGCCGGAGAGCTCGAGCGAGAGTTGATGAACCTCCGGTACGGCGGCTCGTTCGTCGGGGACTTCAACCAGATCCTCCACTATGGGGGCTTCTTCGCCTACCCGGCTCAGGTCGACAAGCCGGCGGGCAAGTA
>Ga0209806_1000083_pt1 | contig 53279 bp, 51 predicted proteins | sample GraSoiAngelo_152_FD_186166 | JGI IMG/M metagenome (GOLD analysis project Ga0209806, IMG submission 186166) | Grasslands soil microbial communities from the Angelo Coastal Reserve, California, USA - 14_1009_12_30cm (SPAdes) (version 2) | ecosystem: Environmental > Terrestrial > Soil > Grasslands ... | reverse complement strand
CTGAGGCGACGGCGGGAATCGAACCCGCGATGAAGGTTTTGCAGACCTCTGCCTTACCACTTGGCTACGTCGCCGACGAGTGAGGATCAGAAGCAAGTTTACTTGCGGATAACGAACGAGGAGGGGACGGAGCGGAGCGACCGTCGCCGAGAAGGGCCGCACGTCGCCGCTTCAGACACCGAGTCTACCGATTCGGTCGCGCTAACACTCTTCTGACAATCACTACACCGATCCAATACGTGTGGGGGAACCTCCGGCGCGGATCCCGCGATATACCTTGCGCATGGACGAGCCGAAGGCGAAGCCCGCCAAGAAAGCCCGCGGCCTGCGACGCCGGCAGGTCCTCGTCGGTGCCGGCGCAGCCGCCGGCGGCCTCGCGATCACGAGGGCACTCGGGCTCTACAACCTCGGCGAGCTGCCGTCGCTGCCGGGCCAAACCCCGTCCCCCATTCCGGCGGGCGTCGACTGGATCTCGCCGCTCGACAAGCCCCAGGCGCAAGTCGGGCACCTCCTCCGCCGGGCGGCGTTCGGCGCGACGCCCGCGGAATACCAGCAAGCGGTCAACGACGGATTCAAGAAGACCGTCGACCGTCTCGTCGAGACAAAAGCGGCGGAGCCACCGGCACTCGCCGGCGCCGACGACGCGACGCAGGACAAGCCGATCAAGCCGCAGGAACTTATCGGCTGGTGGCTCGACTGGATGCTGCGCACCCCCACCCCGTTCGCAGAGCGCATGACCTTCTTCTGGCACGGCCATTTCACGAGCGACTTCCGCAAAGTCAATCTGCAGACGCCGTACATCTACTGGCAGAACCTGACCTGGCGCCAGATGTCGCTCGGCAATTTTCACGACATGCTCTATCAGGTCACGATCGATCCGGGGATGCTCCGGTACCTCGACCTCGGAACGTCCACCGGCAAGAGCCCGAACGAGAACTACAGCCGCGAGCTCATGGAGCTCTTCACGATGGGCGTCGGCACGTTCACCGAGGACGACGTCCGAGCCGGCGCGAAGGCACTCTCCGGCTGGCGCGAGCCGGTCACGCAGGCCATGTACGACGCGCTCGTCGCTCGCGCGCAGCAGCAGGGTCGACCCGGTCCACGGAACGTCACACCCGATACGGTGAAGACCGGAGTCTTCGAGCAGCAGCGCGCGTACGTGGGCGGGGTCAAGTTCCTCGGCGACGTCCGTCAGTGGGACACGAAGAGCGCGCTCGAGAAGATCCTGACGCAGGACTCCGTCGCGCCGTTCATTGTGCTGAAGATCCTCCGCGAGTTCGTCACCGATCAGCCGGACGACGCTTACGTGAAACGGCTCGCCGACAGCTTCCGCAAATCGCGCTACGACGTGAAGTCGCTGATGCGCGACGTTCTCATGAGCCCGGAGTTCCTCGCACCGGCGAATTACCGGGCGCTCGTGAAGTCGCCGACGGAGCTCATGGTCCACATGGCCAAGGCGCTCGAGACCCCGGCGCTCGCGAAAGCGATCGGCGTCGCCGGTCAGGGCATGGGTCAGCTTCTGTTCGATCCACCTGAGGTGGGCGGCTGGCCGTCGAACGCGAGCTGGATATCGAGCAACAACGTGCTCACGCGCGTGAATTTCGCGCAGGCGACGCTCACCGGCATGTCTCGGATTCCGGCGTTCAAGGATGCGCACACGATCCACCTCGACGGCGTCGTGAGCCCGGCGACGGCGCAGCTCCTCAATTCGAGCCCGGACGACGCGACACGCTGGCTCATCCTGCTCGCGTCGCCGGAATTCCAGCTGAAGTGAAGAAGGTGCGGCGATGAAAGAGCTCGGCGGAACGAACGGACTCTCGCGCAGGGACTTCCTGCGGAGCGGCCTGGTGTTCGGCGTCGGCGCCCAGGCGCTCGCCTCGGGCTACGCGGCCGTTCCCGACGTCTTCGCGCGAGCCGTTTTGTCAGCGAAATCCGCCGCGGTGCAGAACGACAAGGTCCTCGTGATGATCCAGCTCGGCGGCGGGAACGACGGCCTGCAAACGGTCATCCCGATCTCGAGCTCGCAGTACCGCGACTTCCGGCCGCAGCTCGCCGCGGCGGCTGCGAAAGCGCAGCCGATCAACAAGGACCTCGGTCTGCACGAGAACCTGAAGGGCATCAAGACGCTGTACGACGCGGGCAAGGTCGCGATCGTCCAGGGCGTCGGATATTCGAACCCGTCCTTTTCGCACTTTGACTCGATCCGCGTCTGGGAGACGGCCGACCCCGCCAAGCGGCAGCAGGACGGCTGGCTCGGGTCAGCGATCGCGAAGAACTACGACTCCGCGGGTCATCCCCTTGTCGGGTGCGCGTGCGGGACGACGAACGTGCCGGGGATGCTGCGCGACCTTCAGGCGACGCTCACGGTCATCGACGACGTGAAGACGTTCGGCTTCCAGGGCGGTCAGAACGTCGAGGACGTCATGGGCACGCTCTACAAGAGCACGCCCGGGATCTACGGCGCGCTCTTCGACACGGCGATGACCACGGTACGTGACACCGTCGCACAGCTGCGCACCTCGTCCGCGAAGTACACGCCCAAGGGGAACTACTCGGACAAGGTGCAGCTCGTGTACTCGAGCAAGAACCAGCTTGCCGCCGCGCTCCAGCTCGCGGCGGAGCTCATCGTGACAGGGACGGGTGTCAAGGTCCTCCACGTGACGCTCGGCGGGTTCGACACTCATTACACCGAGCTCAATCGGCACGACGCGCTCATGAACTACCTGGACTCGGCGATCACCGCGTTCCATGACGATCTCACCGCGTACGGGATGGCCGATCGCGTGATGATCGCGACGTGGTCCGAGTTCGGGCGACGTCCCAAGGAGAACGCGAGCGGTGGCACCGACCACGGGACGGCGTCGCCGGTCTTCCTCATCGGCGACGGGGTCAAGGGCGGGCTGTACGGAGAGACACCGAAGCTGGACAAGCTCGACCAGCTGGGGAACCTCGCCTACTCGGTCGACTTCCGCGCCGTGTACCAGGAGATCCTGGCCTCGCACCTCGGCGTCGACGCAAAGGAGATCCTCGGCCAGAGCTTCGACCGCGTTCCGTTCGTGAAGGCTCCCGCCTGATGTCCGACTGGGCGCTCAAGCTCGGGTCGATCGTCACGACCTTGCTGGTGCTGGTCGGGTCGTACGGCTACGCGTCGACGCACGTGAAGAACGCGAGCGCGCCGCTCCAGCCTCCGGTCGAGAAAGCACCGGCGGCCGCGGCCACGCCCGCGACGTCGACGCCAACTCCGATCCCGTCCCTGGTGGGCACGCGCCGCGGCAACCCGCCGCGCGCGACATCGTCACCGGCGGCGCGACTGACGCTGCAGCCCGGGGTTCAGGCCACGGATCTCCCCGAGGTGACCTTCACCCACGTGTCCTGAGAGGCTTCAGCGGATGCCGAACTCCCGAAGGAGGAGGCGCCCGTAGCGCTCAGCGACGGCCTCGTTGAAATAGGTCCGGCGCCGCGCGTACTGGACGTGGTGGCCGAGCTCGTGGGCGAAGCTCGCGAGCGGATCCTCGTGATCGTCGACGAGCTGGTCCCGATCGAAGTCGGCGGCCTGGCACGTGCAGGGCAGCCAGACACGAATGAGGCCGGGCTCGTAGTCGGCGAGCACCATCCTGTCCTGCACGCCCGTGCGCTCGGCTTTGCGCTGCGCGCCGCCGGGCCGGCCCCCGACGCCGTAGCCGTAGACGGCAACGGTGCCGCGAAATCCGGCGCGCCGCGCCAAGCGCTGCCAGAGCCGGACCCCGCCGGGAAGCCGTTCTCTGCCGCAGTACCGGTAGACCCGCATCGCCGGGGGAACAGGGCACGGCTCGTACCCGAGCGAGCTGGCCGGGGCCGCGCCAGGCCAGATTGGCGCTCGCCAGCCAGGCTGCCGAGAATGCACCCGTGATCCCGATCGGCGACGAGGACACCGGCGATCAGCGGGTCATTCCCTACATCAACCTGGCGATCATCGCGATCAACATCGTCGTCTTCCTGTACCAGCTCGTCGATCCGAATTTCACGAACGGTTACTCCGCGGTGCCGGCCGAGATCACGTCAGGAAAAGACATCGTCGGACAGTTTCAGCTGCTCGCGCCAGACGGAACATCGGTCGTCATCGACGAAGCCCCCGGACCGATGCCCATCTGGCTCACGCTCCTCACCTCGATCTTCATGCACGGTGGCTGGCTGCACATCGGCGGCAACATGCTCTTCCTCTTCATCTTCGGCGACAACATCGAGAAGGCCTACGGCCACATCAAGTACCTGGTCTTCTATCTCGTCTGCGGGATCATCGCGTCGCTGGCTCACGTCCTGAGTCAGCCCGATTCGATCATCCCGAGCCTCGGCGCGAGCGGCGCGATCAGCGGCGTCCTCGCCGCGTACCTCGTGCTGTTCCCGACCAACCGGGTCAAGGTCCTGCTCACGCTGGGCGTCATCTTCCTGCGCCCGATCATGGTGCCGGCCGTCGTGATGATCGGTCTGTGGGCGCTCCTGCAGTTCGTGAACGGACTCGGCGCGATCGCGGTGAGCGAGCAGACGAGTGGCGTGGCTTACTGGGCCCACATCGGTGGATTCATCGCGGGGGCCCTGATCACGCTCCTCGCGAAACCGTTCCTCGATCGCGGCACGAGCGTGCCCGCGCGGGTGACGCCGCCGTATTAGAGGATCGCGGCGAGGCGCTCCACATCCTCGGCGACAGCGCCCTGGCCGTCGAGACGGTACGCGGCTCCCAGTAACTGGCACTTCTCGCGTGCGGTCTCTCGTCGGCCGAGCTCGCAGTTCACCTCGATGAGCAGACGCTGCGCCTCGCGATCCCTGAAGCCCGCGCCGATGAGGTCGAGAAGGACATCCGACGCGGCCTGCATCTTGTGGAGGGCCATCAGCTTGCGCGCCGCGTCGAGCGCGGCCTCGGTCGCGCGGGCGTCACGGGCACCGATGAGGATCGTGGCCCGCACGTCGGCGACCGCCGCATCGTCGGCTGGGCTGCCGGTCGCGACGTGGCGCGCGAGCTCGGCTTCGAGCTCCGCGACCGGTCGTGGCGTGAAGACGACGACCTTGCGCGCCGCGGCCGGCTGCGGCTTGGGCTTTGGCGTGGTGCCAAGACCGGCACGCGCGAGGAGCTCCGCGGTGTCGACGATGTCCGTGCGCTCGGCGTGGGTGATCGTCTCCGCGTTCTTGAGCACGACCGCCGAGCTCGAGCCGGGCCGCGTACGCGCCTGGACGGCCGCGGCGAGCGAAGAGCGATGCTTGGCCTCGAGAGCAGCCTCGTCCATGACGTGCTTCGCCGGCGCAGGTACATGCGGCTGCGGGACTGTGACGACCTTCACCGGCGCGGCCATCGGCGGCGGAGTGAAGGCGACGACCTTCACCGGCGTTGTTGCCGGCGCGGGTACCGGTGCGGGCGCGGACAGTGTGGCCGCGACGCGTACGGGCGGTGGCGGCGTCGGCTTCGCCCCGCCCTGCGCCGCGGCCACACGGTCCGCGATCGCGAGTAGGTGCGGGAGGTCGCCCAGCGTCTCGCGCCCATACGTGAGCTCGAGCCACGCGCGTCGCGTGTCGCGCTGGCCGAGCGCGGCGTCGATGAAGCGGGCGTACTCCTGGCACGCGCTGATCAGGTCGCCTTGGTTCGCGAGCGCCGCGGCGAAACGACGATGAGCCGCGAGGTCGAACGGCGCGATCTCCACGGCGACGCCGAGAAGCCCGATCGCATTCACACGATCGTTCTTTCGCGCGAAATTCGCCGCACCCTCGCGAAGGGCGAGGAGCGCGGCATCGCGGTCCTCGAGCGAAACGAGCGTTCGCGCGAGACCGCTGTACGAGTCGATGTCGCCGTGCTTGTTCACGAGCTCGCGATAGGCGGCCTCGGCCTGACGCAGCCGCCCGCTCGCGAAGAGCTTCGCGGCGGCCTCGCTCGCGAGGCGGTGGTCGTGTGGCGCCTTCGCCTCGACAGTGCGCCCCTGCTGGGCGAGCGCCTGCGCGAACTCGCTTGCCTTCTTGTTGTCCATGACCCGGCTCGCAGCGAGCCGCGCGCGCTCCGCGAGCGGGAGGATGTGGCTCCGCTCGACGTTGTTCGCGTTGACACCGAGCGCGTGCAGCTCGCGTGACAGGAACGCGGGCGCGGCGGGACCGAGATAGTCCTTCGCGACGCCCAGGAGCTCGAGGGCGAGCGCGTTCACCGCTTAGTCCTCGCCGCCGCTTCCGGCCTCGTCGGCCAGAGCGTAAAAGCGCAGTGCGTTCAGCATGCGATCAAACGCCGACGCGACCTCGTGCGTGATGTCGTCACCGCTTCGTGTGTCGAAGTGCGCTTCGCGAAGGTCGATGTCGCCCGTCGACACCTGCGTCGCCTCGCCAACGAGGCGGCGGAGCGGTCCGACGAGTGACCGTGTCAGGACCACGCCGATCACGAACGAGAGGAGCACGCCCATCACGAGCATCAGCATCGCGTCGAACGTCGCGTTGTCGGCCGCCTTTGTGTAGGTGGTGAGCGGCACCGCGAGCACGTAGCCCCACGGCTTGTTGACGAGTCGTGTCACCACTCCGCGCTGCTCGGCGGCGCCGGCGCCGAACGCGAACGACGCGTCGCCGGTCGTTCCCTTCGGCAGTCCGTCGAGCGCCGTCTTGAGCGTCGGGAGCGGATCGATGACGAGCTTGTCCGGCGTGATCGTGCCAAACCGCTTGTCGGCCGCGAGCTTCTTGGCCGTGTCGGCGTCGATCGGCGCGATCGGCTTGTAGATCAGCGATTCGGCCTGCTGGCGCTGACCCTTCGTCTCGGACACCGCGAGGCGGATGCCGTAGTCGTCGACCAGGAAGGAGTGCGCACCGACGCCGACCGAGCCCGCGTCGCTCTCGACTATGTCCCAGATCGCCGCGAGGTTCACGCGCGTGCGCACCACCGCGACGACGACACCGTTCGCCGCGACCGGCGAGGAGAAGAACAGCGCGGGTTTGTTCGTGATGACCGAGTAGGAGGGGTCGCTCACGTACGGCGTGCCCTTCATCGCGGTCAGGAAGTACTCGCGGAAGGCGACGCTGGTGCCTTCGTCAGTCGGTACCGACGCGGCGACGATCGTGCCTTTGGGGTCCACGACGGCGACGGATTCGTACTCGGGAGAGCGCGCCGCGGCGGCCGACAGGGCGACCCGGGCCCCTGCGCGGGCCTGCTGGTCGGTGAAGTTTGTCGCGTAGTTGATGATGTCCGGCAGTTTTGCGACAAGGATGATGTCGCCGAGCCGGCTCGCGAGGTAAGCGTCGATGGCATTCGCGGTGGAGGTGGACCGTTGGCGGATGTTCGTAACGCCGAGCGAGGTCAGATCGTTCCGAGTGTTGTGCGTGGAGACGGCGCTGACCAGCGCTATCGGCGCTACCCCCACGATGAGGAGCGCCGCTAGAACCTTCTGCCAGAACCGGACACGAGGCCGACGCAATTCGCTCCCCTGCCCCGCGCGCCCATCTCGTGTCGTCCACCCGTCACGCGCGAGTGCACGCATCGTCGGCGTCGCGCGCCGTCCGGCCTAGTCACAGGCCGCCACGCGGTCGTACCGGAAAGGTCCTAGTACCGTGACGCCCGCCAGGCCGTACCATTCAGTCAAACAACACACGAAGACGTGCCCGCGCACGTGGAGGACAAGTGGCCAACGGAACGATCAAGAAGCTCGTCGGCGACCGGGGCTTCGGCTTCATACAGACCGAGGACGGCTCAGACATCTTCTTCCACCGGTCGCAGGTGGAAGGCGACGCGTTCGATACCCTTCGTGAGGGTCAGAGCGTGACCTACGAGAAGGGGATGGATCCCCGCCGCGGCAAGCCGCAGGCGGAGAAAATCACTCCGGCCTAGGTTCGCGCGGGCAGGCTTCTAAAAGCCCCGCTTCGCCTAGCGTCGCGCAGCAGACCACGAAGGAGACGCTTCGACGTCTCCAGTTGTTCGCGGTCGTCCGGCGTCAGACCGGCACGCTCTGGGTCGACCCGCCACCAGACCTCGAACCCCCAGAGCCGCTCATCCCCCACGCGCAGGCGCGGTATGCCGCCGCCGCTCCGCCTCACGTCGCCGGTCTCGAAGTCAAAGAATCCCTCGAACACCGCGGCCGCCCCGGTTCGGTCGGGCTCGCCCTCGCGGCAGTCGAGCAGGACGACACAGGGCATGCCGGGGCGGATCTCGTCTCTCGCGCGCTGCGGCCGGCGTCCGCGGTCACCACGGGACTCGGGTGCTCTGCGGGCGGGACGGCGATCCGAACGCGGCTCGGCCCGACGGTCGGGACCCCGGACCGGGGCCGGGGACGACGATGTCGGCCGCGGCTCGGCCTTGGGCCGGCGCGACCGAAAGCGACGCCGGCGGGGACGCTCCTGCACGCGACAAGTCTAAGGTGACGCGCCGTTAACATCGACGGAGATGCGTGAGGTGCACGACGTCTATGACGAGTTCAAGCATCAGCTCCCCGACATCGACCCGGCAGAGACGCAGGAGTGGATCGAGTCACTTGATGCGCTCGTAAAACAATCGGGCGGCGATCGCGCTCGCTTCGTCCTTTACAAGCTGCTCAAGCGGGCGCGGATGCTCCACGTCGGACTCCCGCCCCTGACGCAGACCCGGTACATCAACACGATCTCGCCGGAGCAGGAGCCGTACTTCCCCGGCGACGAGGAGATGGAGCTCCGGGTCCGGCGGCTCATCCGCTGGAACGCGGTCGCGATGGTCGTCCGCGCGAACCATCACTTCGAGGGGATCGGCGGTCATCTGGCGACGTACGCCTCCGCCGCGAGTCTGTATGAGGTCGGCTTCAACCACTTCTTCCGCGGGAAGGACGACGGCGCGTCCGGCGATCAGATCTTCTTCCAGGGACACGCCGCGCCAGGTATTTACGCACGCGCGTTCGTCGAGGGCCGTCTCAGTGAATCGCAGCTCGACCACTTCCGCCGCGAGGTCGTCCGAGGCGAGGGCCTGTCGAGCTATCCGCACCCGCGCCTGATGCCTGAGTTCTGGGAATTCCCCACCGTCTCGATGGGCCTCGGCCCGCTCGCCGCGATCTACCAGGCGCGCTTCAACCGCTACCTGCAGCACCGCGGGATCAAGGACACGTCGACCTCGCGCGTCTGGGCGTTCCTCGGCGACGGTGAGTGCGACGAGCCCGAGTCGCTCGGGGCGCTGCATGTGGCGGCCCGCGAAGGTCTCGACAACCTGACGTTCGTCGTGAACTGCAATCTCCAGCGCCTGGACGGTCCGGTCCGCGGCAACGGCAAGATCATCCAGGAGCTCGAGTCGGTCTTCCGTGGCTCCGGATGGAACGTCATCAAGGTCCTCTGGTCGCGCGAGTGGGACGACCTCCTTGCGCGCGACGTCGACGGCGTTTTGGTGAACCGGATGGCCGAGACGACTGACGGGGAATCCCAGCGCATGACGATCGCCGACGGCGCCTACATCCGCGAGCACTTCTTCGGAACGGACCCGCGCCTCCGGAAGCTGGTCGAGCACCTATCGGACGAGCAGCTGCGCAGTCTGCGCCGCGGCGGTCACGATTACCGCAAGGTCTACGCGGCGTACCACGCCGCCGTACGCCACACCGGCGCACCGACCGCGATCCTCGCGCAGACGGTGAAGGGCTGGGCGCTCGGGCCGTCGGTCGAGGCGCGCAACATCACGCACCAGGCGAAGAAGATGAGCTTCGAAGAGCTCAAGATCTTCCGCGACCGCCTGCAGCTTCCGATCTCCGACGACAAGCTCACGGAAGATCCGCCGTACTACCATCCCGGCCCCGACTCGCCCGAGGTGCGCTACATGATCGAACGACGGCGCGCGCTCGGCGGATTCGTCCCGCGGAGGATTGTCCGCGCGAAACCAATCGAGCAGCCGGAGGCCTCGGCCTTCGCGGAATTCGCGCGCGGCTCCGGCAGCGCCGCCGCCTCGACGACGATGGCGTTCACGCGCCTGCTCCGGAACCTGCTGCGCGATAAGAACGTCGGCAAGCGCGTCGTGCCGATCATCCCCGACGAAGCGCGCACGTTCGGTATGGACCCGCTGTTCAAAGAGGTTGGGATCTACTCGCCACTCGGGCAGCGCTACGAGCCGGTCGACGCAGAGACGCTCCTCCCGTACCGGGAGGCGATCGACGGTCAGGTGCTCGAGGAGGGCATCACCGAGTCCGGGTCGATGGCCTCATTCACCGCCGCGGGCACGAGCTACGCGACCCACAGCGAGCAGATGCTGCCGTTCTACGTCTTCTATTCGATGTTCGGGCTGCAGCGCACCGGCGACCAGATCTGGGCGTTCGGGGACGCGCGCGGCCGCGGCTTCCTCTGCGGCGCGACGGCGGGCCGGACCACGCTCAACGGTGAGGGCCTGCAGCACGAGGACGGGCACAGCCACGTCCTCGCCACGTCGATCCCCAACATCCGCGCCTACGACCCGGCATTCGCGTACGAGACCGCCGTGATCGTGCGCGACGGGATCAAGCGGATGCTCGGCGACGGTGAGGACATCTTCTATTACCTCACTCTCTACAACGAGAACTACCCGCAACCGGCGATGCCCGAGGGCGTCGAGGAAGACATCGTCCGCGGCGTCTATCTCTTCCGCCCCGGCGAGGAGGGTCGCCGACGACGGGTCACGCTCCTCGGATCCGGTTCGATCATGCGGCAGGTGCTGCGCGCGCAGGAGCTCCTCCAGGAGAAGTACGACGTGAGCGCGGACGTGTACAGCGTCACGAGCTACCAGCAGCTGCGCAACGAGGCCCTCGCGGTCGAGCGCTGGAACCGCCTGCATCCGAACGCGGAGCCGCGCCTCCCGCACGTGACGAGCGTGCTCGGCGGACATTCCCCGATCGTCGCGGCGTCGGACTGGCTCAAGGCGCTGCCCGATCAGATCTCGCGCTGGGCGGGTAGTCCTTTCGTGCCTCTGGGTACCGACGGGTTCGGCCGGAGCGACACACGAGAAGCGCTGCGGCGCCACTTCGAAATCGACTCCGAGAGCATCGCCACTGCATCGCTACACGCGCTCGCGCTGTGTGAGCAGTACGGTTCGGATCTGGTTGCCAAAGCCATCGCCGACCTCGGGATCGATCCGGAGAAACCGGAGCCCCGCACGGCTTAGCGGGTTTCGCGCGGTGGCCGGACGCGTCAGCACATTCCTGCTCCTGATCGCGATCGTCGCGCCGCTCCGTTCGTCCGCCGCGGCGCCCGTAACGATCGTGGCGTCCGCGCCGTGCATGTCCAGCGCCGGTCCGGGTATCCCGCCGCCGGCGAGCGTCCCGTCGGGCCTTCCCGGCTTCCACGCGGCGTGGTACGGACAGAGCGGCTACCCCACGCTGTGCCCGGGCGAGCGCTCCACGGCGACCGTGGCTTTCTATAACAGCGGGACCCGCGGCTGGGTCCAGGGAAAGATGGGCGAGGTCGCATACCTCGGCACGTGGGACCCCGATCCCGGCCAGGATCGCGCGACGCCCCTCGGCGGCGACGGAACGCAGGGATCGCCCGCGACCGGCTGGCCGCGCTACAACCGCGTCGCCGCGCAGCCCGCGCCGTGGGTGGGCCCGAATCAGGTCTCGTGGTTCCAGTTCACCGTGATCGCGCCGCAGATTCCCGGCACGTACCGCCTCTCCATCCGCGCGCTCATCGAAGGCGCTCAGTGGATGGAGGACTACGGCGTGTTCTGGTACGTCACCGTTCCGGGAACTGCGCCGGCCGGCTCGCTCGCGCCGCTTCCCGCGCGATGGCCGAGCCGCGCGATGGAGATCGGGATGTCCGACGGGCCCGATGGCGCGGCGGCGATGCGCGCGACGGCGCCGTTCGGGTTCCGCTATCAGTACCTCGCGGGCGGAGTCAACACCGGCGGTGGCTGGGCGACGTGGAACGCGGGGGCGCGTTTCCCGACGTACTACATCCAGGACTCGGCGCGGAACGGTCTCGTGCCGGTATTCACCTACTACCAGATGCTCCAGTCGGCTCCGGGCAACGGAATGGGCGAGCCCGCGGGCGACATCGCCAATATGCAGAACACCGCGACGATGGGCGCGTACTTCGCGGACCTTCGGGTCCTGTTCCAGCGCGCCGGCGCCGAGTCCGGGACCGTCGTGGTGCATGTCGAGCCGGATCTCTGGGGCTACATCCAGCAGCGGTACGGCGACGACCCGGCGGCGGCGCCCGCGAAAGTTGGTGCGACCGGGATGGCGGAGCTGGCCGGCCTGCCCGATAACGCTTCAGGTCTGGCACGCGCCGTCATCAAGCTGCGCGACCTGTACGCGCCCAATGTCCTGCTCGCCTATCACCTGTCGTATTGGGGCATCAACCACGATCCGCTCTACGAGAAGGCTCCCGACGCGACGGTCGACGCGTGGGCGACGCGGTCGGCGACGTTCTTCACCTCGCTCGGCGCGGCCTTCGATCTCGTGTTCGCCGAGTTCAGCGACCGGGACGCCGATTTCAAGCGCTTTCAGAACGGCGACACGGGTGCGTGGTGGTCCGCGAACGACTTCGCGCGGAACGTTCGGTACCTCACGAAGGTCTCGGCCCTGACGCAGAAGCGGATCGTGATGTGGCAGATCCCGCTCGGCAACACGAAGATGCGGGCAATGAACAACACGTGGGATCACTACCAAGACAACAAGTCGGAGTGGCTCTTCGACGATCCCGGTCGCGCCAACCTGAGCGCGTACGCGCGCGCCGGAGTGATCGCCTTCCTCTTCGGCCGCGGGGCCGACGGCGCGACGTGCGCCTGCGACGCGGCACGCGACGGCGTCACCAACCCCGCACCGATCGGCGCGAACACCCGCGACTCGCTCGGCGCCGACGACGACGGCGGTTACTTCCGCGAACGCGCCGCGGCGTACTACGCGGCCGGGACCCTCACCCTTCCCTAGCCGATCGTACGGACGTCCAGCGCGCGCTCGCCGGTCCGATCCACACGAAACGCCCGGCCTCCCGGTCGCGCGGTCACGATCTCGACCAGGCGCTCGTCGTCGTACCGCGCCGCGACTGCGTCCTCGAGCGCGATCCCGGCGAGCAGGCCGTTCGCGACCTCGCGCTGGTAGACCGGTCGGCGGCGCTCCTCCGAGTCGTAGTGCGGGCAAGCGCTGCCCGCGAGAAGTTTCAGGCCATCACGCAGCGGGCCGAGCTCCGGCGTGAATGAATCGGTGATGCCCGCCTCGAACCAGCAGATGCATCCCGCCGACCAGCCCGTGAGGATGGTCCCATTCGCGTGCGCCTTCCGCAGCGCGTCCTCGACGCCGTGAAGGCGCCAGATCGCGAGCATGTTCGCGGTGTTGCCGCCGGCGACCATGACGACGTCCTGTCCTCGGATCAGCGCGTCAATGTCGTCCACCGTGCGGTGAAACAGCGCGAGATGGGAAGGCTCGCACGGAGCGCCGGCGAGCGACTGATAGAAGGTCAGGAGGTTCGCGGCGTCATCGCCCGAGGCCGTTGGCAGGAAAAGGATCTTCGGCCTCGGCTTCCCGGTGAGGTCGAAGACATATCGCGTCAGCGCGGGATAGAGCAGCTGTTCGCCGCCGCAGGCGACGATCCGTCTTGGCATCGGCGCCCACTTTGCCAGAGCGCCGCGGGGCTAGTTGATCGTCGTCGTGCGGTGGCCCTGCGCGAGCCAGGCCGGGATCGCCGTCGCGACCATCGGCCGTCCAACGAAGAAGCCCTGGGCGCTGTCGCAGCCGACAGCCGCGCACGCGTCGTAGGTCGCCTGATCCTCGATCCCCTCGGCGACGACCTTCATCCCCAGCGCGTGCCCGAGATTGGTGATGAGCTTCACGATCTCAGCGCTTCCCCGGTCGCGTGTCATCCGGCTCACGAAGGAACGGTCGATTTTCACGGCATACGCGGGCAACCGCTGCAGATACGCGAGCGAGCTGTACCCGACGCCGAAATCGTCGATGGCGAGCTGGACCCCCAGGTCCCGGAGCTCAGCGAGCGTGCGGAGGACGCGGTTCGGCTCCGCCATGAGCATCGTCTCGGTGATCTCGAACGCGAGCCACCCGGGTGGGATGCCGGCGCGCTCGAGCGCCTGACCGACGACGCGCGGCAGCTCGGGGTCCAGCAGGTTGCGTATCGAGAGATTCACCGCGGCCTGAAGCGGCAGGTTCGCATCGCGCCAGGCGGCGCATTGCGCGAGCGTCATGGCGAGCACCCGCGAGAAGAGCGACTTCACCAGGCCGGATCGCTCGGCGAGCGGGATGAACTCCCCTGGCGCCACGAGACCGCGGCTCGGGTGGCGCCAGCGCGCGAGCGCCTCCACGCGCATCACCTCGCCTTCCGTGAAACCAACGATGGGCTGATAGACGACCTGCAGCTGATCGGTCTCGATGGTGTGGCGCAGCTCGGCCATGAGGGCGAGCTGATTGGATCCCTCGGGGTCCGCTTCCTCGGCGTACACGGCCGACCCGCCGGGCGTTCGCTTCGCCGAATACATGGCGATGTCGGCCCGGCGGAGAAGTGTTTCGACGTCTTCGCCGTGCTGGGGAGAGATCGCCATGCCGATCGAGACGCTGATCTCGTGAGCGTCACCCTCGATCTCGAACGGACGCTGCAGCGCGGTGATGATCTTCTGCGCGACGCGCCAGGCGCCGTCCTGGTCGGCACCCGGGAGAAGGATCGCGAATTCGTCGCCACCGAGACGTGCGACGGTGTCCGTCTCGCGCAGATCGGACCTGATGCGCTCCGCCACCTGATTGATGAGCAGATCGCCCGCGCGATGACCGAAGGTGTCGTTGATCTCCTTGAAGCGGTCGAGGTCCATGACGAGCAGCGCGAGCGGCGTCGCGATACGTCGAGCCGTCCGCAGGCCCTGCTCGAGGCGGTCGAGAAAGAGCGAGCGGTTGGGTAGGCTGGTCAGGGGATCGTGTAGCGCTTGCCGCTCGAGTTCGTGCTCGGCCTTCTTGCGGTCGGTGATGTCGGTGAAGCTGGACACCACCTCGCGCACGCGGCCGAAGGAATCCTTGATCGGGACCGCGTCGACGAGAAGCCATCGCACGTACCCGTCCGATCGGACCATCCCCATCATCACGTTGCGGATCGGCTCGCCGCGCGCCTGCGCAGCGACGTTCGGCACCTCGTCGTCGGGCATCGTGGTGCCATCCTCGCGAATGCGGCGATCCTCGCCTGGTGACTCGGCGCCCTCGAGCTCATCCGGGGCTCTTCCAAAGATGCGCTTCGCCGCTGCATTCGCGAACACGACGCTCCCGGCTGCATTCCGGACGACGACGCCGCACGCCATCGCGTCATAGATGGCGGCGAGGTCGCTGTCCGATCGTGACATAGCCATCGCGGCACGGCCCTCCATCGCGAGACGCGATGCCGCCGACGTTACGCGGCGCGCATTTCGGGCGGGGAGTGCAAGAGGTATCGGCGCGATGGGTCGGAAGTACTAGAGATGAAGCTTTGTCAGTTGGTTCTTCTCTTTGTCGCTCACGTTGCCATCGGACCTCGTCGGCTAGTCATGCCGAAGCGACGCCAGAACGAGGACGAACGCGAGCATCGGTCTCGCGAGCAAGAACAGGAGCTGCCACTCGAACAGGCCGATCGTCCCGGCCACGGCCGTCGCCAGGCCCGCCCCGAGCGCACCGACATCGATTGCGGCGGCGAGCGCGTACCACCAGCGCTCGCGTGGGAGCCGCAGAGCATTGCTGCGGCGGATGAGGACGAGACCCCTCGCCCAGGACGAGGGCGACCCCGACCGCACCGCAGATTCGAAGCGCTGCCGACAGATCACCGAGCGTCGTTGCGAGGGGGACGAAGAGAAGCGCGAGGAGCGCGTTCCCGAGTCCGAACTCCGCAATTTCGCGGAGCCGGAAGACCGTCGTCGCCGTCCATTCGCCGCCGCGCCGGAACGCGGCAACGAGTCCGGCGAATCCCGCAAGCGTGACCGAGAGCGCCGCGACCGAGAAGAGAAAGGGCGCCTCCGGGATCACGCCCGGATGCTAGGCGTCAAGCGCCGGATTCACGCGCGCATGAGCGGCCGGTAGCGGATGCGGTGCGGCCGCCAGTCGGTTCCCACCGTCTTCCGCATGTATTCCTCGTACGCCTGGTAGTTGCCCTCGAACCAGCGGACGCGGCTGTCGCCTTCAAAGACGAGCAGGTGCGTCGCGATACGGTCGAGGAACCAGCGGTCGTGGCTTATCACGACGACGCAGCCGGCGAAATCGAGTATCGCCTCCTCCAGCGCGCGCAGCGTGTCGACGTCGAGGTCGTTCGTCGGTTCGTCCAGGAGCAGCACGTTGCCGCCCGAACGCAGGAGCTTCGCGAGGTGCACCCGGTTCCGCTCGCCGCCGGAGAGGTCGCCCACCTTCTTCTGCTGATCGGCACCGCGAAAGTTCAGCGATGCGGCGTACGCGCGCGCGTTCCGGGTCCGCGAGCCGATCTGGATGTTCTCCTCACCCCCCGAGATCTCTTCCCAGACGTTCTTGGTTGAGTCGAGCGTGTCGCGCGTCTGCGAGACGTACGCCAGCTTCACCGTGTCGCCGATGCGCAGCGTCCCCGCGTCCACCTGCTCTTCGCCGGTGATGAGCCGGAAGAGCGTCGTCTTGCCCGCGCCGTTCGGTCCGATGACGCCGACGATCCCGCCGCGCGGCAGCGAAAAGCTCAGGTCGTCGAAGAGCAGCTTGTCGCCGTAGGCCTTGCGGATCCCCTCCGCCTCGACGACGACGTCGCCGAGACGCGGCCCCGGCGGGATCGAGATCTCGAGCTCGCGCTCGCGCAGCTCCGGATCCTCCGCAAGAAGCCGCTCGTACGCCTCGATGCGCGCCTTGCTCTTGGCCTGACGCGCGCGTGGCGACGCGCGCACCCACTCGAGCTCGCGCGCGAGCGTCCTCTGGCGCGCGGACTCCTGCTTCTCCTCGTCGGCGAGACGCTTGCGTTTCTGCTCGAGCCACGAGCTGTAGTTCCCCTGGTACGGGATGCCGGCGCCCTTGTCGAGCTCGAGGATCCAGCCCGCGACGTTGTCGAGGAAGTACCGGTCGTGCGTGACCGCGACGACGCAGCCGGGATATTCGGCGAGGTGACGCTCGAGCCAGCCCACCGACTCGGCGTCGAGGTGATTGGTGGGCTCATCCAGAAGGAGCAGGTCCGGCTTCGACAGTAGGAGCCGGCAGAGCGCCACGCGCCGGCGCTCGCCACCGGAAAGGGTAGCGACGGCCTGGTCCCCGGGCGGGCAGCGGAGCGCGTCCATGGCGACGTCGACCGCGGCGTCGAGCTCCCACAGACCCTTCGCTTCGATCTCGTCCTGCGTCTTTTGCAGGTCGTCGGTGGCGCGTTCCATCTCCGCGGGCGGGAGGTCCTCGCCGAGCTTCATCGAGAGCGCGTTGTAGCGGTCGAGGATCGCCCGCTGGGTGGCGACGCCGTCTTCGACGTTGCCGCGCACGTCCTTCGTCGGATCGAGGGCCGGCTCCTGCGCGAGCAGCCCGGCGCGAAAGCCGGGTGTGATGCGGGCATCGCCGATGAAGTCCGGGTCGACGCCGGCCATGATCCGGAGAAGGGTGCTCTTCCCAGCACCGTTCGGCCCGAGGACGCCGATCTTCGCGTCGGGGTAGAAGGCGAGCGTGATCCCGCGCAGGATCTCCCGCTGCGTGGACGGGACGATCTTCTTGAGTTGATACATCGTGTAGATGAATTGAGGGGGCACGGAAAAACCGTAGCAGGTACGCTTTTGGACGTCGTGGGCGGGGACAAGCGCAATTTCCGGTTGTCGCATGACGTGCTCCCGAGCCGCTACGAGCTGCGGTTCGAGCTGGAGTTCGACACGTGGACTTCGACCGGTTGGGAGCGGATCACGCTCCAGTCCGCGCGGCCGGCGCGAGAAATCACGCTCCACTCCCTCGAGCTCGACATCGTCGCGGCGACGATCGATGGCACCAACGAGCTGCAGGACGTCCAGCTCGATGCCGAATCGGAAACGGCCACGCTCCGCTTCGCGAAGGAGATATCCGCCGGCGAGCACGTGCTCGAGATCTCCTGGAAGGGCGGCATCCGCGACTCGCTCCGCGGCCTCTACCGCTCGCTCCGCGGCGAGGAGCGCTACGTCGCGACCCAGTTCGAGGCGGCCGACGCACGGCGGGCGTTCCCCTGCTTCGACGAGCCAGAGTTCAAGGCCCGCTTCTCGCTCGAGCTGATCCACCCTGCCCGGAACGCCGCAATCGCCAACATGCCCATCGCGTCGCAGGACGAGATCGACGAGCGGCGCACGCGTACGCGGTTCCGCGAAACACCGAAGATCTCGTCGTACCTCGTTGCGTTCACGGTCGGGCCGTACGAGTTCACGCCGACCGTGACCACGCCGTCGGGCATCCCCGTCCGAGTGTGCCTGCCGCCGGGTCTCGCCGAGCAGGGCATCTACGCCCGCGACGCGCATCTGCGCTCCGTGGAGTGGCTCGAGGATTACACGGCGATCCCCTATCCCTACATAAAGGTGGATGCGATCGGGATCCCCGACTTCGAGGCGGGCGCCATGGAGAATCCCGGTGCGATTACCTACCGCACGCGACTCCTCGCCGCAGACAAGCGCAACGCGTCGATCCAGACCCTGAAGGGCATCTTCAGCACGGCCGCCCACGAGCTGACGCACATGTGGTGGGGCGACCTCGTCACGATGCGCTGGTGGACCGATCTCTGGCTGAACGAATCATTCGCCTCCTTCGTCGGCGAAAAGGCGACGGCCGCGCTCAATCCCGAGTGGCGCTACTGGCGCGATTTCGTGGCCGACAACACGAGCGCGTTCAACCTCGACGCCCTCGCCTCCACGCATCCGATCTCGGTCGAGGCAAAGAGCGCTGAGGAAGCGTCGCAGCGGTTCGACGCAATCTCGTACACGAAGGGCGCCGCGGTCCTCCGCATGATCGAGGGCTACCTCGGCGAGGAGACGTTCCGCGAGGGCGTGCGAATCTATCTGCGGCGGCATGCCGAGGCCAACGCGTCCGCCGACGATTTTTGGCGCGCTCTCGACGAAGCGTCCGGCCAGGACGTGACGGCCATCGCGAACGCATGGATCAAAGAGCCTGGTCACCCACTCGTCCACATCCGCGCGACGCCGGTCGGGGGGGCGCTCGAGCTGGAGCTCGCCCAGGAGCGGTACTTCTCCGATTCGAGCGCGAAGCCGACCGGGCAGGTGTGGCCAGTGCCCATGGTGATCAAGTACGGGACCGCGGACGGCATCCGCGAGCACCGTTTCGTCCTGCGTCGCCAAAGCGAGACACTCCGACTGCCTGGCGCGCGCTGGTTCTTCCCGAACGGCGGCGGTCGCGGCTTCTACCGATTCAACTTCGCGTCAGCCCTCGAGGGCGACCTGCTCGACCAAGGCGTCCCCCAGCTCTCAGCGGAGGAGCGTCTCGCGCTGCTCGACGATCTCTGGGCGCTTGTCCGTCACGGCAAAGCCAAGCTCGCCACCTTCCTGCATCGCGTCGAAACGCTCCGCGGCGAGGGGGACCGCGCGGTTCTCGCCTCGATAGGCGACGCCCTGACCTGGCTCGCGAACTACGCCGTCCGCGATCTGACCGAGCGCCCCTTCGCCCGTCTCGTCGAGGACCTCTTCCGCCCGATCCTCGATGCCATCGGGTGGCGCCCGGCTGAGGGCGAGGACTCCGACGTCCGCGAAAAGCGCACGCGTGCGATCGGGATGCTCGGCCTGTACGCGCGGGCAGCTGACATCCGAGCCGAAGCCCAGCAGCTGGTGCGCGCGCACTTGGACGACGAGGAGCGACTGCATCCGGACGTCGCCGGGACGGTGATCGCCGTTGCCGCGACGATCGGCGACGACCGCCTCTGGGAGCGTTACGTCGCGCGCATGCAGCAGGCCCAGGCCACCGACGCGCAGGAGGAGACCCGCTTCCGCCAGGGCCTGGTTTTCTTCGAGGACCCCGAGCTCGCCCGACGCACGGCCGAGGCGGTGTTCACGCCGCTCATCCGCGTTCAGGATCGCGGAGTCATGCTGATCCCGATGCTCCAGTACCGCCGCACGCGACCGGCGGCCTGGAGCGTCCTCAAGGAACACTGGGACACCGACGTCGCGAACGCGGACGTGGCGCCGCTCCTCAAGCAGGCCATGGTCAACGCGGTCAGCCAGCTGGCGCAGCGCGGGCTCGCTGACGAGGCGGCCGCGTTCCTGGAGAAGAAGCGAACGCCGGACATCGCGGAAACGGTCGCGCAGAGCCTGGAGCGCCTTCGCGTCAACACAGCGGCCGCGGAGCGGCTCGCGGACGAGCTCGAGAACGAATTGCGGGTGCCGACGCCGGGCTAGAGCCCAAGCCAGCTGAGCGACGAGCGATTCACTCGCGAGGAGCGGTCGCTACGCGCCCGCTTCGCGTTCGGGGGCCCCTGCCCCCTGGGCCCCTGCCCCTGCAACAGCCCTGAGCACGTGGCGGTCGCTGCGCGCCCAGGGGCCCCTACCCCTGCGGAGGCGACGCCGACGGGACGAGCCGCTAGAGCGGGTCGCTTAGCCGCCGATGAAGCTCATCTCGATCTTGCGAAGGCCAGCCGTCTCTTCGGAGCGAAGATCGGAGTAGCGATCGGTCCGCTCGGTCCATACCGCGGTGATCGCGCTGGTGATCTCGTCGTCGGTGGCTCCGCTCCGCAAGAGCGCGCGGAGATCGTGTCCCTGCGTCGCGAAGAGGCACGTGTAGAGAGAACCGTCGGCCGAGAGGCGCGCGCGCGTGCAGTCCGCGCAGAAGGGTTGCGTCACGGATGAGATGACGCCAATCTCGCCGGTCCCGTCCTTGTAGCGGTAGCGCGCGGCGACCTCGCCGCGATAGCCCGCCTGAATGGGCTCGAGCGGCATCTCCCGGTCGATCATCGCGACGATCTCGCGGGCCGGAACGACGTCGTCGAGACGCCACCCGTTCGTCGATCCGACGTCCATGAATTCGATAAACCGAAGCGTCATGCCGGTGCCTTTGAAGTAGCGCGCCATCGGCACGATGCTCGACTCGTTCACCGCGCGCTTGGTGACCATGTTGATCTTGATGGGCGCAAGGCCCGCGGCCCGGGCGGCCTCGATTCCCGCGAGGACCTTCGCCACGGGGAAATCGGAGTCGTTCATCCGTTTGAAGGTCGCGTCGTCGAGCGAATCGAGGCTGACGGTCACGCGCCGCAGGCCGGCCTCGGCGAGCGGGCGCGCCTTTTGCGCGAGGAGCGACCCGTTCGTAGTCAACGTGAGGTCGAGGTCGCCGATCGACGCCAGCTTCTCGACGAGACGCTCGAGGTCGCGCCGCACAAGCGGCTCGCCCCCCGTCAAGCGGATCTTGCGCACACCGAGAGAGACGAAGATGCGCACGAGCCGCTCGATCTCCTCGAACGTCAGGATCTCCGCCCGGGGCAGGAACTGGAAATCCTTGCCGAAGACCTCTTTCGGCATGCAGTAAACGCAGCGGAAGTTGCAGCGATCGGTGACGCTGATACGCAGGTCGTGGAGCGGACGGCCGAGCGTGTCGAGCGGATTTGTCCCCACGTGAAAAGTATGAGGCCCGGTGGTCCTCCGAGATCTAGGTGGCGAGACGAGCTCGCACGGCGTCCTTGATCGCGGCGCTCTCCCCAAAGCCGCCGTTGCGGGCCATCGAATGGATCAGCTCGCCGTCGACGGAGACCTCGAACGTGCCACCCTCCCAGGGGATGAGCTCGATGCCGGAGAGCCGCGCGCCGAACTCGAGCATCAGGGCTTTCGCGAGGTCGAGGGTCTGCGGCTCATAACCGCAGTCGGCGCAATACGTGATCTTGACCTTGTGGCCCGCGGTCATGCCGCGACGCGGGTCGCGATCTCCCGGAGCTCTCGGACGACCTCGGCGTTCGCGAACTTTGCCGTCTCGTCCCGCATCTTCGCCAGCTCGCCCTGCAGGCGTACGCGGACATCTTCCGCCAGCTGATCGACTGGCGCGTCCGGCGAACCGAACTCGGGGTGCGCCGCGAAGATCTGTTTGCGCCGCTTCGCGCGCACCTCGGTCACCGCTGCGGGCCGCTCGATCCAGTGACCGAGCTCGCGGAAGTCAACGTCGAAGAACACGAACACGGGGATCGACTTGAACTGCCCCTTGTTGAGGTAGCGCTGCATGATGTCGTCGTTCTGGTCGCGCAGGAAGATCCGCACCTCCAGCTTTCCGCTGTCGTTCGCGAGCCGGCCCAACACCGGAAGATTCGCGACGACGTCGCCGCACCAATCCTCGGCGAGGACGAGGACGTTCACCGGGCGCGGCAGCGCGCGAAACGCGGCGAGGTCTTCCTTGCTCAGATCGACACGGCGTTCGTTTTCATCGAGACGGTCTCGGTTGCGCGTCATCTGCGCCTTGTAGGCCTCGTAGGTCAATCCCGTGTCGAAGCGAGCGCGATCGATCGTCATGCAAACCGCCTCCCGAGGATGCTCACGATGATGGCATCACCCCGAACAACGCGCCGGCCGTGAAGATTCCGGCTAGCCCCTCGAGCGGGTCTTCCTGGCGTTCGCGCCCTTGCGTCCCGCGGCGGACATGTCGCGTCGGGCGCGCGCCCGTTCGCTCGGCGGCTTCGCCTCCTTCGTCTCGCCCTTCGCGGTACGCGTTTGATTGACGGTGGCCGCCGCGATCCGCTCCGCGGTGCCCTCCGCCCGACCGCGCCGCTCGAGGTTCGTCTTGATGTGCTCGTACTGGCGCTCGCGTTTGGGTGTCCAGGCCTCTTGTGGCATTCCGGTCACCTCCCTGGGCATCTCGCGTGCAAGCCGCGTGCGCGATCAGCCGCCGAACCGCGCGGCATCGATCGTGAGCAGATCGGCGATCCGCTCGACCACCAGATCGGGTAGAGGCCCGGACCACCGCTCGGAGGCGTAGTGCCCCTGGCGGACGTGGATCGTCGTTGCTCGAGAGCCGAGGCCGGACTTGGTACGAGCGAGGAGCGCGCCCCTGTCGTCGACGTGGACGTAGTGGCGCGCGGGGAAGCGACGCTCCACCTCGGCGAGGTGATCTTCCTTGTGCTCGTAGACGAGCACGTTCCCGCGTGTCGCGACGAGCAGGCCGGCGCGCGCGATCTTCGCGGGCTGATAGACGCGGTCCCCGTCCGACAGAATGGCGACCGCGCCGATCGTCCAGAGCCGCGCGATGACGTCCATCGCGCGGGGATACAGGTAACGCTCGAACGCCACGGTCAGTACCGTGCGATCGACGTCCGCTGCGCGAGGCTCCTCCGGAAAAGCACGGCGGAAGCGCCGGAGCGTCTCGGGCAAATCGACGACGCCCTCCTCTTCTCGCACTTCCTCGTACAGAGACCAGAAGCGCGACGCACGATCCGCCGCCACGAGGCTCGAGACGGCCTGACCGAGATCCTGCTTGACGCGGTCGTTGTCGAGCAGCGTGTTGTCCACGTCGAGAAGAAAGACCAGCGGATCGGAACGACGCGTGTCAGGCGCTCTTCGTCACCAGACTGCAGAGTCGCCAGGGCGAACGGGCCGTGGCCGAACCCCGTGTGCGCATGCCGCGAGTTTGCCACGGGCACGACCCGGTCGCCCCATTTCTGGACCTCGGCACGGTCCGGACTGGCCGAGCGGGCGACCGACGAATAGGCTATCCGCCGTCAGGGAGGTTGAGGAATGGCAGTGACTCTTGAAATCAAGGCTTCTACGAAGGATTGGGTCGCCTTGTCCGGCGCCCTCGCGACCGATTTCGCGACGCGAGCCGCCGAGCACGACGCCAACGACAGCTTTGTCGCGGAGAACTATCAGGCACTGCGCGAGGCCAAGCTGTTTTCGGCTCCGGTACCAGCCGAGCTCGGTGGGGGCGGCGCCGCCTATGCGACACATTGCGAGATCATCCGGTCGCTGGGGCGTGGCTGCGGCTCCACCGCGCTCTCGTATTCGATGCACTCGCACCTTCTCCAAGCGCTCATCTGGCGCTGGCGCCACAACGCGACGCCGCCGGCAGAGCCACTCCTGCGGCGCATCGCGGCGGAGGAGCTCATCCTCGTTTCGACCGGCGGCTCAGACTGGCTCGAGGGATCGGGGACCCTTACGAAGAAGAACGGCGACTACCTGTTCAACGCGCGGAAGATCTTTGGCAGCGGCTCTCCCTCGGGCGACCTCCTGCTCACGACCGGGATCTACGACGATCCCGGGACCGGACCGACGGTGCTGCATTTCGGCGTGAACATGCGTGGACCCGGAGTCAAGGTGCTCGACAACTGGCGAACGATGGGTATGCGCGGGACAGGCTCCAATGACATCGTGATCGAGAACGTTGCAGTCGCCGATGCCGCCGTCTCGGTCCGCCGTCCGAAAGGCAAGTGGCACCGCTTCTTTGATGTGGTCTCGCCGATCATCTGGCCCCTCGTTGGCGCCGCGTACCTCGGAGTCGCCGAGTCGGCCCGTGAGATCGCGGTCGCGCAGGTGCAGAAGAAGCGTGACGACCCGATCGTCCAGCAGCTCGTCGGCGAGATGGACACCGAGCTCGCGAACGCGCGGATGGCGTGGGAGCAGCTGGTCACAGCCGGCGCGGCCGACCGCGAGCCGAGCCTCGCGGCCTCGGACGAGATCTACAAGCGCAGGACGATCCTGGGGCGGTCGCTCGTGCGGTCGGTGTATCTGGCGATGGAAGTGACCGGGGGCGCCTCGTTCTTCCGAAGCGTTGGACTGGAGCGAGCGTTCCGCGACATCCAGGGGATTCGGTTCCACCCGATGCACGAGCGCCGCCAGTACCAGTTCAGCGGACGCCTCGCTCTCGGGCTCGATCCCGTCTGAGAGAGCCGCGATGCGCCGTCTGCGGCGCGCGGGCCCGCTACGGGTTCGCCGCCGCGGACGGAACGGTCGCGCTCCGCTGCGTTCGCCACGCGATCCTCTATCCGCGCGTGCGCGATCGAGCAGCCGCGGTTGCTGCCGTCGTGGGCACCCTGCTCTTCGCGATCAATCAGCTGGACGTCGTGCTCGCGGGAGCGATCACCGCGGGAATCGGGCTCAAGATCGCGCTCACGTACGCCGTGCCGTACTCGGTCTCGACCTACTCGGCGCTCGAGGTCAGCCGTTTGGGCGGGCCGACAACCTCGCGGTAGACCCTCTCGGTCTCGGCTGAGGGCGACGTCGCGGCTGCCGCGAGCGTCGTGCGACACTCCTCCATGACACGCGATGCCTGCGCCGGATTTCCGCCCGCCGCGAGGGCTCGCATCAGCAACCGATAGCCCGACTCGCGGAGCGGGTCCGCCGCGACGAGCCTCCGACCGACGCGCTCGGCCTCATCGGGACGGCCCCGGTCGATCTCGGCGTCGCCGATTGCCTCGAGCGCCTGAAGCTCGATGTCCCGGAGCGTTCGACGCTCGGCCTCGATCCACGCGCCGTCCTCGCCGGGAAGAATGCCGCGCGCCGCGATCTCATTCGCGATAACCGCTTCCGCCCAGGCTTCGGCCACGTCGCCCTGGCGGCGCAGGGCCTGGACGTGGTGGATGGCATGCCACGCTCGCTCGCGGTCGATGAAGACGTCTGCTGGCAGCGCGAGGGCATAGCTGCCGCCGGACGCGCGCAGCTCGGCCCCCGGAGCGATCCGCGTGATCGCGGATCGCAGACGGCTGGCGAGGGCGTTGAGGCTCGCGTCCGCCGCGTCAGGCGAGTCCTCCCCCCAGAGAGCGACGCTCAGCTCGCCGCGGCCGACGGGGCGCCGGCGATTCAGGACGAGGTAGACCCAGAGGCGTCTGCCGAGGCGACCCGGGAGAGAGGACTCCTCCACGACACCGGCTTCCGTCTCGACCCTCAGATATCCGCAAATGCTGATGCGCACGTCACAAGGAAATCACAAGGAGCAGGCCCGACGATCGCGCCACGCTGGGAGGACAGAAATGACGTACACGGTCACGATCCGCGGCCGGCTCCGCGAGGCGCCGGCGGCGGCCAAGAAATACCACGACGACATCACAAAGGCGACGAAAGCCGCGGCGAAGCAGGCCGGAGATCTGACGCACGCGGTCTTTCTCGATCCGGAGGATCCGAAGGCGTTTTTCGGGGTCGATACCTGGTCGAGCCTCGAGGGAATACAGAAGTTCGCGGGCTCTCCCGAGATCCAGGAGTTCTTCGGAAAGCTCTTCGACGGGCAGCCCGACGTCCATGTCTGGCTCGGCTCAGACTGGAACCAATGGTGACTATTTAGGGTGGCTGACCTCAAAAGCTTGCGCTGTCCCTGCGGGTTCGAGGTGCGGAGCCGAGACGAAGACGAGATCGTTCGGATCGCGCAGCTGCACGCGAGAACGATTCACGGTCAGGAGATCAGCGCGGAGCAGGCGAAGGCCCTCATACAGCTCGTGGCGTGAATCGCTTCTCGAAGAGATAGGTCTCGCCCGACCAAGGCTTCCGATACCCAGCCGATCGCGCGGCGCGGCGATCCGTCGCGCTCGACACGTAGAGGGACACATCGTCGAGCCCACGACGCTTCGCCTCGGTCCGGAGGCCGACCAGGAGATCGGTGAGCGCACGCGCGCGCCCTCCCACCGCCGCGACCATCAGGGATCCCTCGTAGCGGTCGCCGAGGACCGCCGCCGCGCCGACGCCTTCGCCTGACACGAAGACGCGTCCGCGGGCGATGGCAGATCGCACATCGCGCCCGGTGATCTCTCGCCATTCCCAGCCGTGGCCCAGTTGGACGAGCGGTCCAACGCGACGCCTGACCGCGCGCGCGTCGGCGCGCGTCGCGCGCGCCGGTGGCGAGCCTGCCGTCGCGGGAGCTTCGTGACGCGCCAGTGTCGCGGCGCGCCTGAAGCCGAAGTGGCGCGCCGCACGATGGATCGGCGTGTTGTCGGACGCGGTCGAGAAGCGCAGGACGCGGAACCCGCGCTCGCGTGCGTACGCGATGCGGTGCGCGATGAGCGCGGTGGCGATCCCCTTGCGCCGCCAGCGTGGCGCGACGCGACCGCCCTCGAGCCAGGCTTCGGTCGGCGAGACCACCGTGAGCTTCCCCATCGCGACGACGCGGCCGGCTGACTCCGCCACGAAGAAAGGCCCGGTCCGGTGTGTGACCCATCGGTCGAACACGTCCGGTACTCGATCGTGTCCGCCCCAGATCGTGCGGACCGCGGCAAGGACGTCACGCTTGTCGGATGGCCGGGCGCGGCGGATGACCAGATCCATCCCGCCATCCTGCGGCAGCTGGGCTAGCGGGCCTCCGCCGGCGTCACCGTTGTCCGCCGGAGCTCTCCGAAGCGCACGTACCCGAGATCGACCGATCGGCCGATCCGGCCGGCGCCGAGGCTCCGCTGCAGATCCGAGAGCGTCGCGATCGGCGCACCGTCCAGATCGACGATGAGGTCGCGCACCGCGAGCCCGGCCCGCTGCGCCGGTCCGCCCGCGACCACCTCGAGAACACGGATCCCCGAGGTGTTGGTGATCCCGAGCTCGTTGGCGAGCTGGCGCCCGATGGGCGTGGCCGCCCCGCCGATCCCCAGATACGCGCGGCGCACTCGACCATCGCGGATGAGCATGCCGGCGACCATACGCGCGGTCGCCGCGGGGATCGCGAAACAGATCCCCTGGGCCGTGGGGATGATCGCCGTGTTGATCCCGACGACCTTCGCGTGCGTGTCGACGAGCGGACCTCCCGAGTTCCCCGGGTTGAGCGCGGCATCGGTCTGGATGACGTTCTCGATCACGCGACCGTCCCGGGCGGAAAGCGAGCGGCCAAGGGCGCTGACCACACCGGTCGTGACGGTGGAGTGGAACCCGAGCGGATCCCCGATGGCGATCACGAGCTGGCCGACCCGAAGCGACTCGGTCTCGGCGAGCTCGGCGACTGGCAGGCCCGAGCCGAGAATGCGGATCACGGCGAGGTCTGTCGCGTTGTCGGTGCCCACGACCGCCGCCGTCAGCTCGGCGCCACTGTCCAGCGTGACCGCGACTTCGCGGGCCCCGTCGACGACGTGCGCGTTCGTCAGGGCGTAGCCATCGGGCGCGACGATCACGCCGCTACCGCCGCTCCGCCCGCGGCGAACGTTGACGACGCTCGGCGAGACCCTCTCGACGACTGCGATAACGGCCTGTGAGTACGCGTCGAGGAGCGCACTCGCTGGGTCGGGGTCGGCCCTGAGGGCCTCGCGAACTTCGGTCGCCATTAGTTGAGCGGTCCCTGTGACCTGACGTCTCCCACCTTCGAGAGAGCTTCCTTCAGCTCGGTGATCCACGACGACTCGTTTTTCGCGACGAGACGCACGCACCACGCGAGCGCGTGCGATCGGCTGCGCGCGACACCCGAACGCACGAGCGTGTCGAGCAGCTCGCGCTCCGGCAGGCGCAGCCGGGTCATGACCGGTACCGCCATGTGCGTGAAAAGCGAGGTCTGGTCGCCGGTCGTCGCGCCCCAGGCGAGGTTTTTTCCGAACCGCTGGCGAGCCTCCCCGGCGATCTTCATGCGTTCCTCCCGCGTTTCCTCACGGAACCGCTGAATCGCTCCTTCTTGCGCAGCCTTCGCCGCGTCCGCTCCACCCGACGCCTTCACGTCCGGCAGCTTTCCGATGACCCAGATCTCGTCCTCGTCCATCCGGATCTCGGGCGTCCCCGAGAACCAGTCCTTGGGGAGCCGCCCCGTAAGCCAGCCTTTGATCTCCTCGATTGTTGCCACGTCACCCTCCTGCGTACTCTGCTACTAGAATTACATGTAATACCGCTTGCACGTTGTGGTCAAGCGGAAATTTGGCTCATTTCGCCACATTCGCTGGACGGAGGGGTCAGTCGAGGCCGCGGATCACCCTCGCAACCGCCTGCAAATCCGCGATGAACAACTTCATCTCCCGTGCGCGAGCGTTGTCGTCCGGCGCCCGCAGGATCGATGACGGATGGACCGTCGCCACGACGTGGGGAGCGAGAGAAGATGGGATCAGCTTTCCGCGCTGTTGGGTCACCTTGAACGTCGGCGAGATGAGCGCCTGCGCCGCGACCGCGCCGAGGCACACGATGACCTGCGGCTTCAGGATGCCGATCTCGGCGTCGAGCCAGAGCCGGCACGCCGCGATCTCGCTTCGGTTGGGCTTCTCGTGGAGTCTCCGTTTCCCGGCCGGACGCCACTTGAAATGCTTCACCGCGTTGGTGAGGTACACGGCCGCGCGGTCGATCCCCGCCGCCTCGAGCGCCTCGTCGAGCACGCGGCCCGCCGGGCCGACGAAGGGCTTGCCCGCGAGGTCCTCTCTGTCTCCGGGCTGCTCTCCGACGAAGACGACCTTCGCCGTCCGCCGCCCCTCCCCGAACACCGTTTGGGTCGCGTTCTTCCAGAGGTCGCATGCCCGGCAGTGCGTCGCGGCCTCGCGCCAGGCGGAGAGGCTCTTTGTCTCGGGGAGCTCCGGGTAGCCGTGGCCGGGCTCCGGTCGAGGCGCGGACGGTCCGGATGCCCTCACGCTCGGTCGACGGAGCAAATCCCGCGCCGCGGCGTAGTCTCGAGCCGTTGAACGTCGCGATGTGGATACGCGCGCTGCAGATCATTCCGCGGATCACACCAGCGGAATGGCGGGAGCTGGATCTCGTCTCGCGCTGGCTCATCGCGTCGCGCGGCGCGGTCCTCGTCATCACCTTCATCTCGGTCGGGATCGCCGGACTGCTGGCGATCCGCGACGGCGGGTTCGACCTCGCGATCTGGGCGCTGGTCGCGGCGGGTCTCCTTCTCGCGCACGCTACGAACAACCTGATCAACGACCTCACCGATCACGCCAGGGGCGTCGACCGCGACAACTACTTCCGCGCGCAGTACGGCCCGCATCCGTTGGAGCACGGGCTCATGAACCGGCGCGAGCTCGTCACCTACGCGGCCGTGACCGGGCTCGTTGCGCTACTCATCGGCGCATATCTCGTGGCCACGCGGGGACCGTTGACGCTGCCGCTGCTCGCGGCCGGCGCGTTCTTCGTCCTCTTCTACACGTATCCGCTGAAATACATCGGGCTTGGCGAGATCGCCGTGCTCCTCGTTTGGGGACCGCTCATGATCGCCGGCGCGTACTACGTGATCACGGGGCGCGTCGATGGCAACGTCGCGCTGGCGGGCCTGCCCTACGCGCTGGGGGCGACGACGGTGATCTTCGGGAAGCACATCGACAAGATCGACGACGATCGCGCCAAGGGCATCCATACGCTGCCCGTGATCGTCGGCGAGCGACCCGCCCGGGCGATCGTCGCGGCGATGTTTCTGCTCCAGTACGCGCTCGTGGTCTACCAGGTGCTGACCGGTTTCTTCACGCCGGTGCTGCTCGTCGTGCTTTTCGCGGCGCCCAAGCTGCGCGACGCGCTCGCGATCTACCGGACCCCGAAGCCGAAGACTCGCCCCGCCGCATATCCCGCCGAGACGTGGCCGCTCTATTACGTCGCGTACGCCTTCGCCCATAACCGCCGGTACGGGCTTCTGTTCCTCGTTGGCCTCGTCACCGACGTCGCCGTGCGCGCGTTGCTCCGCGTGCTCTAGCCGGGATCGGCTGAGGGCGCGTGCGCCCGGCGCTGGTGCTGCTGGCGGTCGCCGCGCTCGTGATCATTGGCACGGCCGAGGCGCTCGCGAGCAACGCGCAGCTCGCCGAGCTGCCGGGTCGAGCCCGTCCGGCGCTCACTGGCGGCGGCGCGGCGCTGACTCTTGTCGGGACGGGGCTGTCGGTCGTTGTCTACGTCACTCTGGGCATCGTGCTTGCGCGCGATGACACCGCCGAAAGCCGCGTCCTCCCGATCGGCATCGCCGTCGGAGTTGGGGCGGGACTCATCGGCGGCGCGATCCGCTCATACCTCGTCCGGGACTACCTGGGCGACATCCTCGCGAGCTACGGCCTTGGCGATCTCCTGGTCCTGACCCTTGCGGTGTTCGTCGCTCTCTCGGTGCTCGTGGGCGTCGCCGCCGGCGCGAGTCTTACTTGGCTGAGCTTCCGAGCTGGTCGTCGGGCTGCGATGCCGCGACCTCCGAGCTGATCCGCTCGAGCATGCCTTCCTTGGCCAGGGCGACGAATCCCGCCACGATCTCGGGATCGAAGCGCTCCCCCGCCCCAGCTTCGATGACCTTGAGTCCGGCCTCCGCCGACCACGCGTCCTTGTACGGGCGCTTCGAGGTGAGCGCGTCGAACACGTCCGCGATAGAGACGATCCGCGCGGCGAGCGAGATCTCCTCGCCCTTTTTCCCGTCCGGGTAGCCCTTGCCGTCCCAACGCTCATGGTGCTCGCGGGCGATGGCACGCGCGGTCTCGAAGAATCGCGCCGTGCCGAGCATCCTCTCGCCGTCGATGCAGTGCTGCTTGATCACGCTGAACTCGTCGTCCGAGAGGTGGTGCTCGCTCTGCAGGATGTGGTCAGGCGTGTGGATCTTGCCGACGTCATGCATGACGCTTGAGTAGCCGAACTCCTCGACGAGCGCGCCAGGCAGGCCCATGCGCTCGGCGATCGCCTCCACGTACCGGCGGACGCGCTGGAGGTGCGTCCCTGTCGTGCGGTCCTTGATCGTCGCCGCGAGCAGCAGGTGGCTGATGCCCTGCAACCCGGTGCGCCGCAGCTCCTCGCTCGCGATCCGCTCCTGCTCCAGCGCGCGCTCCAGCTCCTGCCGGCGCTCGCGCTCGCTGCGAAGCATCCCGGCGAGATCCTCCGCATAACGCGTCGCCTGCTTCTCCATGAGCGTCATCTGCTTGAGTTGCGCCTCGAACAGGGTGCGGACGCCCTGCTCGCGCTCGTAGACCTTCGCGAAGTCGAGCGCCATGCGCATGGCCTGCGCGTTCGCCATGTCGGCGACACGCACGGCCTGGTGGAGGAGCTGGCGGAAGACATCCGCGCCCGGTGCCTCCGGAACATCCGGGTCGCGCGGCGAGACATCGACCGTCTCGACCATGTTCTTGATGTCGTCGTCGCTCATCAGCCGACCCTAGCTGTGAGCCAGGATCCCGCGGATCGTGTCGATGAGCTCGAGTGGCCCGAACGGCTTTGTCAGGTATTGCGTCGCGCCGGCCGCGAACCCAATCGCGCGGTCGCTGTCGCTCTCGTGCGCGGTGAGCATCACAACAGGGATGTCCTTGGTGGCATCGTCCGCCTTGATCTGCCGGCACACGTCGAAACCGTTGGGGCCGGGGCCCATATCGACATCCAGTAGGACAAGGTCGGGCTTCTCGGAGCGGACCAGCTCGAGAGCCTCGTTGCCATTCTTGGCCTCGACGATCGTCCACCCCTGTGTGGACAGGGTGATGCGGACCATCTGACGGATGGGCACGAGGTCGTCGGCCACGAGCAGCTTTGCCATTTCTTGCGCCTCCGATGCTACTGGTCCATAGGTACGGACCTACCCCCGAATGGCTGGACTTATGACCGTTCGGGGGAAGTACCCGGTCCCCCACGCGGAGGACCGATGCGGTCGCGGGTCCACGATTCGAGGGTTACGAGCCCGAGCCGCGCCGCCTCGGCGACGGCTTCGAGACGCGAGTGGGCGCCGAGCTTTCGCAGCACAGCCTGCACGTGGGCGCGAAGCGTCGCGGTCGAGATGCCGAGTGACTCCGCAGCCGCCATGGTGCTCGTCCCGCTCGCGAGAAGCCGCAGCACCTCGAGCTCGCGCGCGGTGAGCGGCTCGATCGTCTTCCGCGTGGCCGCGCTCTCGAGCAAGAGGCGTTGCAGCTCGCTCGGTGCGAACAGGATCTCGCCCGAGGCCGCGGCCCGGACGCTCTCCACGACCTCGGTCAGCCCACGACCCTTCGTCATGTGCCCGACCGCTCCGGATCGCGCGACATCGTTCAACGTCACGGCGGACGGGTCTGCGGTCAACACCAGCACCGAGGTGTCGGGGAGCGAGCCCCGCACGGCGCGCGCCAGATCGGCCCCGGTCCCGTCGGGCAGGTGGTAGTCGGCGATGACGACATCGGGGCGGTGCTCGTTCAACGCGGCAATCGCCGACTTGAGGTCGTGGACGACCGCCAGCACCTCGATCCCCTCGGCCGCGCGGAGCGCGACACGCATGAGCTCGGCGAAGAGCCGCTCGTCGTCGACGATGACGACGCGGATGGTGTCGCCCATCAGCGGGCCGCCGCCGAGCGCACCTGGCCGGCGAGCGCCGCGACGACCGCGGCGTCGAGCTCGCCACGGGCGACGGCGCTCTGCAGGATGCGGACGGCCTCGGCCTCGGAGACCGCGGGCCGGTCGGCGCGGTCCGCGAGGAGCGCTTCGAACCGATCGGCGACCGTCACGATGCGCACTTCGAGCGGGATCTGCTCGGCGCGAAGTCCGTCCGGGTAGCCCGTCCCGTCGAGGCGTTCGTGGTGGTGGCGCACGATCGGCAGCAGTCCCGAGAGCCGCTTGAAGCCCGACAGGATCTCCTCGCCGAGGATCGGGTGCCGCTCGAGCGTGGCCCGCTCCTCGGGCGAGAGCTCACCCGACTTCGCCAGGATCGCGGCCGGCAACCGCGCGTTTCCGACGTCGCGGAGCAACGACCCCAGGCGGATCGTCATGCGGGTCGAATCGTCCAAACCGAGCGCGCGCCCGATCTGAACGGCCCGCGAGGCCACACGCTCCCCGTGTCCGGAACCGGGACGGTCGTGGGAACCGATCGCCGCCGCCAGCACGATGAGCGCCTCGGCGGCGGCTTGAAGATCGTGGTCGAGGCCGCGCTCGCGGACCAGCAGATCGACGATCCGCGGAAGCTGCGCATCCACGGGAACCACTTCGCCCCCGTCCGTCCCACCGGGGCCGGTGGTGACGCGGACGACGGCGACATCCTCCGGCATGTCGGCGGGAACCGCCGCGCTCCCCTCGACGATCACGACGTCCGGGATCTCGCCCACATCCGCGAGATCGAATCGCGAAAGAAGGAGCTGCTGGACATGTTCGCGAAGCGCGGCGTCCGCGACCACGACGCGGGCGACAAGACGCTCGCCGGGAGCGCGATCGATCCGACGGCCGAGCCGCGGTACCCGCGGATTGCGGGCTTGCCCGAGGACCGCGTCGATCCGCGCGAGGAGCTCGGCGGCCTGGAACGGCTTGGTGATGTAGTCGGCGGCGCCGCAGGAGAGCCCACGGACCTTGTCCACGACCTCGCCTCGCGCCGAGAGGAAGATCACCGGAATGGGCGACGTCACGGTGTTGCTCTTTATCCGCAGGCAAACGTCATAGCCGTCGGTGTCCGGCAGCATCACATCGAGGAGCACGAGATCCGGCAGGATCTCCTCGACCAGCTCGATGCCGCGCCGCCCATCGTGCGCCACCGAGACGACCATTCCGTTGGCCTGCAGACGACGCTGCAGAACGTCGGCCGAGGCCTGGTCGTCCTCGACGACGACCACTCTCGTCGCCGGTGCGTCAGAGCGGACGGCTTCCTCTATTGCTTTCACTTCTTTTTCGTTTTCTTCGTCCCGTCAGTCTCGCCGAGAAGCCAGCGCATCGCCACGATGAACTTCGAGGGCCGGTCTTCGTGGGTGTTCTCCTTGAGGTAAGCATGAAGGTCGACCGCCCAGTGCGGCAGCTCTCCGTACCACTTCATCTCGACGATCACGTTCGGCTCCATCGCGAGGAGCGAGCCGAGGGGTGATGGGGCATCGTCGGTGTCGGCTCGGGCCTCCCACGGAAGCGCGAAGTACATCAGGTTGTGATCCGCGGTGATCCGGAGCGACGAGTCCAGCGAGTTGTAGGCGAGGCGGTTGTACTGCGTCACGGCGACCGGTCGCGCCCCTTCGCGGAGCAAGAGAGACGCACGCTGGGCGAGCCCGTGATCCGGCTGCGGGAGCGCGGCTTCGCCACGGAGGAACGAGCGCGCCACGTCCATCGGCACACCGAAGCGCTCCTTCAGAGACGTGTCCTCCTCGTCGTCCTTGAACTCGATCCATGCCGTCCCGGCGTTCAGGACGTCGCGGGGCCGCGTGCGGTGGTACTCCCGGATCCGGAGCTGCATGGCTGAGCCCTTCTGCGCCGCGCGGAAGATGGACCAGGCGAGAGTGTCGCAGTACGTCGTCGTCGACCACTGGTAGGGGCGGTCATCCCGCGAGAGCGGCAGGTTGTTCGCCGTCGTGCGCATCACCAGGCGGGCGATGCTCTCGCTCACCTGGAAGCGGTGCTCGTGGCGGCGTTCGGCATCCGTTTCGTGCGCCGCGGCAGCCGTCGTCACTTTTCTGCTCACGCTACTCGGTTGCATCGGCCGCCACCGCGAGAACTCCGCGCCGCGTGAGCGCGACCCGCACCCCATGTTCAACGTCCGCGGGAATGGTGCCGTCCAGCGAGCGGAGGAGCTTGTCCGAGACGGTGCCGTGCTCGGTCGCGAGAATCTCCGCCGCGCCGAATCTGACATCCGGCTCGATCGAGCTGAGGTTCGCGAGGATGCGCCGGCCGAAGAGCCGCATCATGTGCCACGCGTTGTAGAGGTACACACCCGAGAGACCGGTCGCCACCGCCAGCAGCAACTGATTGTCCCGGAGCTGCAGCCCCACAAGGAGGGCCACCGCGGCGGCAAAGTTGCCGAAGGCGTTCACGCCGCCGGAGAGGAAGGCCCGGGCCCGTGGCCGGATCGCGGCGGCCACCTGGCTGTAGACGAGCTCGCTCGCGGGGCGGTGAACCGCCGGTATCACGATCCGCTCGCTGAGCTGGATCGCGATGGCCGTGATGATGTTGAAGTTGACGGTCGCGGCCGCGTACGAGCCGAGGAACCAGAGCGGGAGAACGAAGAGCACCCGCGCGATCCCGAAGCGTCGCAGCAACGCACCGGTCAAGACGCTCTGGATGAAGAGCGCGACGAGCGACGAGCTCGTGTAGACCGACGCGTAGAGCTGGCTGAACAGATCCTCGCTCCCCGTCCCGCTGCCCGAGGTCGACTGGTCGAGGCCGACGAGATAGAGGAAGTTCCCGAACTGCATGAGGAAATACCAGAAGAAAACGCCGACGCCGAACGTTCTGAGCATCTTGTCCGAGACGACCGCGCGGTACCCCTCGGCCGAGTCCCTGACGCTCGCGGCGAAACCCTTCGGCCGCTCCTCTTCGACACGGCTGCCGTGCCCCTCGGGCAGGCCACGGTAGATCACGAGGGCGACGAAGCACACCAGGAAGCCGACTGCTTGCGCCCCGATGAAGTTCTCGGCGTGGATCACCGGCGCGACCGCGGCTCCGATCGCACCGCCGAGGATCTTCCCGACGAGGACGGAACCCGCGAAGAACGGGAAGAGCCGCTTCGACTGCTCCGCGTCGTAGAGGTTTCCGGCATACACCCAGAAAAGGATGTAGATCGTCTCCTTGACGCCGTGCGCGAACACGTACGAGATCGGCTGCACGAGCCATCCGTTCTCGAGCTGGCCCTGGAAGGTCACGCCGGCCTGGATCGCGACCGACAGGAGCGTGACGCCGGCGACGTACCAGAGGAGGAGCGTCCGCCGCCGGACACGATCGACGAAGAAGAAGATCATCGCCGACACGGCGAGCATCACCGCCGGTGTCACGATGTACATGACCGGGACGTAGTTGACGCCCCATCGCTTCACGAAGAGCGAATCCGCTCCGAGCTTGCCGACCCAGTCGGCCGCCACCATGAGCGTCAGCAGCGCGTACAGGAAGAGACCGAGGCCCCACTCGCCGCGCTTAAGGGGAAATGCATCGCGCGTGATGCGCCCTAACACTCTGGCTACAGCCCGTCCGCGTCGCGGTCTGCCGCGGGCAGCGTGAACTGGATGATCGCGCCACTCTGGCCGGGATTGACCACGTTGATGGTGCCGCCATGGAGCTCGACGGCGAGCTTGCAGAATGCGAGACCGAGCCCGGTGCCTCCGCGGCTCCGGCCGGCCCCCTGATAGAACCGATCGAAGATGTGCGGGGCGTCCTCGGCGTTGATGCCGGGTCCGGTGTCACGGACGCGGATGACGATGGATCGCTCGAGGGTTTGGTCACGCGCGCTCTCCACGCTCACCTTGCCCCCGCTCGGAGTGTGCTTCACCGCGTTGGCGAGCAGGTTCGTGAGGACGCGGACGATCAGGCCGTCGTCGACAAAGACGTTGACGTCCTGCGGGAGGGTGCTCTCCACCTGGATCCCCTTCGCGAGGGCTTCCGGCGCGACCTGCGCGATGCTCCGATCGGCGATCGCGGAGAGCCCGATGGACTGCGGCATCGCCTCGAGCTTGCCCTCCTCCATCTTGTAGACGTCGAGGAGCGCGTTGACCATCCGGAGAAGCTCGCTGATGTTCGACTCCGACAGCCGAAGGAGCTCGTCGAACTCCTGACGGCCGGGCTTGAGCTGCCCCATTCGGACGAGCTGCATGAACGCGACGACGCTGTTGGCAAGATTCCGGATGTCGTGGCCGAGCATGCCGATGAGCTCTTTGCGCGACTGCTCCATGCGCTTGAGATCGCCGGCCGTCTTCCGCAGCTCATCTTGGAGGCGCTTCGTGAAGATCGCGCTACGGACGCGAGCGGCGAGCTCGATCGGTTCGAACGGCTTGGTCAGGTAGTCGATGCCACCGACCTCGAAGCCCTTGCTCAGGTCCTCGTACCGGTCCTTCGCGGTCACGAAGATCACCGGGATATCCGCGGTCTCGGGCTGGGACTTGAGACGACGGCACGTCTGCCAGCCATCAATCCCCGGCATCATCACGTCCAGCAGGATCAGGTCGGGCTGCTCGCTGCGGGCGAGCGCGATCGCGCGCTCGCCGGAGCTCGCCACCTGCGTCTGGCACCCGATGGCCTCGAGGCGCCGCGCCAGGAGCTCCACGTTCGCGATCTCGTCGTCCACAATGAGCACGCGCCCGAGCGTGATCGGGACCGGCCCGCGGACGGGCGCGGCGCCATCGCGGGCGAGCGGCGCGTGCGCGGCACCGCCGGGGAAGTAGCGCAGGAGGATCGCGCGGAGCTCCGCCGGCGCGAAGGGCTTGGACACGAAGTCGTCGCACCCCGCCTCGATCGCCCGGGCCCGGTCGGACGGAAGGGCCAGCGCCGAGACGGCGATGATCGGGATGCTCGCGGCCCACGGCTCGGTGCGGAGCGACCGCGTGAGGCTCCAGCCGTCCATCCGCGGGAGGAGAAGGTCGACGAGGATCGCGTCGGGCCGCTCGACCCGCGCGAGGTCGAGCCCGGCGACGCCGTCGGCCGCCACGAGCGCCTCGTGACCCGAGGCGCGGATGATGCGCGACGCGACGTCGAGGTTGTTCGCGTCGTCCTCGACGACGAGCACCCGTGCCATCAGCGTCCCGTTCCCGTCCGCACGAGCACGGCGGTCTCGCCGCCGGCGCGGACTCGGATCGGCAGCGTGAAGTGGAACGTGCTTCCCCGCCCGACTTCGCTGTCGACCCAGATGCGGCCTCCATGGAGCGTGACTAAGCGCTTGGAGATCGCCAGACCGAGGCCGGTCCCGCCGTACCGCCGCGTCGTCGAGCTGTCGGCCTGGCGGAACTCGTCGAACACGTACGCCTGCGCCTCCGGGCTGATGCCGACACCGGTGTCCGCGACCGAGACCGTGAGCCAGCCCTCCGCCGCGCTTGCCCCCACCGAGACCGCGCCGCGCTCGGTGAACTTCACCGCGTTGGCGAGCATATTCGCGAGGACCTGGCGCACCCGGGCGCGGTCCGCCCACACGTTCGGCAGACCCTGCGGAATGAGGGAGCGCACCTCGAGGCCCTTCTCGTCGGCGTGCGGGCGGACGAGCTCGAGCGCCTCGTCGGTGACGTCGGTGATATTGACCTCCTCGACGTTGAGCTCCATCTTCCCGGCCTCGATCTTCGCGAGGTCGAGGAGACCGTTGATGAGCCCGAGCAGGTTGTCCGCGGCCTGGGCCACACGGAAGAGGTCCGTCTGCTGCTGCGCGGTCATCTCGCCGTCGAGGCCGTCGAGCATCAGCTTCGTGTAGCCGATGATCGCGTTCATCGGCGTGCGCAGCTCGTGACTGACCGAGGCGAGGAACTCGCTCTTCAGCCGGTTCGCGCGTTCCAGCTGCAGGTTGTTCACGCGCAGCTCGCCGACAAGGTCGGCGTTCTCGTTCGCGACGGACACCAGACGGGCGATCGTGCGGAGGGCCCGGGCCTGGGTGTCCGTAAGCTCGCGCTGGTCGTGGAAGTACGCGGACAGAAGGCCGATGGTGCGGCCGCGCGCCGAAAGCGGAACGTGTGCGACGAATCGCAGCTCGCCGGCTGAAACAGCGGAGAGGCGAATGCGGTCGGCGTCCGCCTCGGAGCGAACGAGCACGCGCATTGCAAGCGCCACAGCGGTCGCCGGCTCGATACCCACGGTCGCCGGGGCGTTCAGCCGTCCGCCCGAGCCCGGCGGCGCTCCCGGCGGGTCCTCGCGGATGACGATGGCGCCGGCATCCGCGTTCAAAAGGGACACCATACGATCGAGCGACCGAGCGAAGATCCGCTCCGCGTCGGTGACGCCCACGACCGCGTCCGCGACCTCGTTCACCGCGCGAACCTCGTCGAGGTACTCGCGCTGAGCGCGTTCACGTTCGTAGAGCGACGCGGCCATTGTGTCGAACGCGCGCTCGAGCGTCCCGATCTCGTGTGCCGACACCTGCTGCACGCGAGCCGCGAGGTCACCCGCCTCGATCCGCTGCGCGGCCGCGGCGAGATCGCCGAGCGGCACGGTGATGCTTCGCGCTGTGCGATAGGCGAGGAGGGTGACCAAACCGACGAGCGCGAGGCCCACCAGAATTAGGATGCCGATCAGGGTGCGCTGGGCCTGCTCGATGCCGGCCGTCGGTACGAGGACCGCCAGCAGGCCGGGGTTCTGCCGCTCCGACCGGATCACCCGGAAGATGCCGTAGTAGTTGGTGTTGTTGACGGTCAGGTCCTCGATGAGGAGGTCGTTCGATTGGTTGTCCACCTGTTCCACCGTCGGAAAGCTGGTGATATCCCCGAGCTTCACGGTCGAGGTCCGCACCTGCCCATTCCAGATGAGCGCGAGATCGGCACTTGAACGGGCCTTGATGGTGTTGAGGAAGTCGGCCCCGAGTCCATTGCCGACCTCCATCATCCCGATCGGATCGGTCGCCTGGTTCCGGATGACATAGATGGCCTTGACCACGAGGCCCTGTGGCTCGTCGTAGAGGACCGAATACTGCTGCGCCTCGGCCCGCGCGGCGTTCACGAGCTCGGGCTCGAGCGTATCGCGGGACTGCTCCTGTGCGGACGCGATGATCCGTCCACTGGTGTCCGCCACGTTCATCTCGCTGATCTGGAGCCGCGCCTTCAGCGGCAGCAGGAAGGTGATGAGGCCTTCGCGATCGTGGGCCTCGGTCAGCTCCCGCGTCGTCGGGAGGCTGGCGAGGAGCTGCGCTGCGCGGACCGCCGACGTCGTCGTGTCCGTGATCTCGGAGTTCGCCACCTCGGCCAAGATCAATGACTCGTCGGCGAATTGGGTCAGGATGAGCTGATTTGACTCGTAGATCGCGACGCCCACCACGACCACGAGCGCGAGGACGCTCACCAGCACGTTTCGGCTGACGAGCGCTCGCAGCAAGCTTGGCGCGAAGAGCTTTTGCATAGCCCGAGCTAGCCTTCCTCCTTGGCGATCACGCGGGCTCGGTGTGGCTTAGAGGCCCGCGAGGATCTTTTGGCCTTCGGGTCCCTTCACGAAGTCCAGAAAGGCCTTGATCGCAGGCTTGAGCTTGGTCGGATCGGTGTTGTAGACGAAGTAGAGCGGCCGGCGGACCTGGTACTTCCCGGTGTTCAGGTTCTCGCGGGTAGCGGCGACGTTGTCCACGGTCGCGAACGCGATCGAGTTGTTCCCGAACGTCATTGCGGTCATCGTCACCATCCCGATCGACTCCTTGAAGGAGTTGATCGCCTTGACGGTCTCGTCGATCGTCGTCACCTCGATGGCCGCCGGCGCGTAGATCGGCTTCTTGCCATCGAAGAAATACGCCTCGAACGCGCTTCGGGTCGACGCGCCCGATTCACGGATGAGCACGCGGATCTTCCCAGGCGTCCCCCCAACGTCCTTCCAGTCGACGATCGCGCCGGTAAACATCTTCGCGACCTGGTCCTTGGTCAGCGACTTGACCGGGTTGCTCGCCGCGACCGCGAGCGCGGTCCCGCTCGCCCCGATCGATAACGCCTCGACCTTTCCCGCGGCCTTCTCGGCGTCGGTGAGATCGCGGCTGATGTAGCCGAGATCGGTCTCACCCGAGATGACGAGATTGACGCCGGCGTTCGACCCGACGTCGGCGAGCCCCTGCCACGTGATCGCCGGGTGCATCTTCCCGAACGCGTCGGTCAGCGCCTTCACGTTGTCGAGCGCGCCGCCGCCGCCGTTGACGATGTACTGACCCGCGAGAGGGTCCGGCGTCGCCGGCCCGGGAAGCCCGGCTCCACCACAGCTCACCGCAAAGAGCGCGGCGGTAATGACCAACGACACTGTCCGCAAACGACGCATCCGGGCCCCTCCTCGTTGGGTCGAATCGTGACATTAGTCTCTGACCTTTGTGTAGGCGGGTCTATCCCTCTGTCGGTCGATTCGCGTTACACATCGGGATATTCATGGGCTAATCCAAATGCGGTAGTCGACACTGAAAGTGGACCAAAAGCGTCCGAAGGGGCGTCATACTCTCGCCGGATGAGCGGAGGAACCCCCGTCGTACGAGCGCAAACCGCACCACGCCGCATAGCCGATCTAGACATACGGGGGAACGCACGAGTCGTGCCCCTCACTCTTCTGGCGGCCGCAGGTGTCGGCGCGATCTGGCTGGTCGACATCTCGACCGGCCCTGACTTCGGCTTCGCCATCTTCTATCTGATCCCGATCGGTCTTGCGAGCTGGTGGCTCGGTCGCGGCTCCTCCGTGCTCATCGCCCTGCTCTCGACCGCGGCGTGGATCTGGGCGGACCTCGTCGCCCGTCCGAGCGTCGCGCTCTCGGCGAGCCTCTGGAACGGGCTGACCCGGGCAGCGATCTTCCTGATGCTGGGCCTGCTCATAGACCAGGTGCGCCGCGAGCGCGTCGCCCTGCGCAGCGTCGACGCCCACCGCGAGGAATCGCTTGCCTTGATCGCGCACACGCTGCGGCGTTCCGCCGGTGAGATCGAGTCGGCGATTCCCGATCTCACGAGGGCGCCCGCCCTCTCCGCCGCCGAGCGGAGCGCGATCGACGAGCTTCGCCGGCAGAGCCGCAACTTCAAGCGGTTCGCGGACGACGTGCTCGAGGTCGGCCAGCTCGAAGCGGGACGCTTCCGCTTGAATCGCGGGCGCTTCGATCTCTCGGAATTCGTCGCGACACTCGTGAAGGAGACCGACCGCGAGCGTCTGCAGCTCGTCGCCGAATCAGACCCGGTGTGGGTCGACGCCGATCCCGAGCGCCTGCGCACGGCGATCGAGCACATCTTCAACAACGCGCTCCGGTTCTCTCCCCCCGGCTCGACCGTTCACGTGACCGTTGGCCAGCGCGAGAACAGGGCACGCCTACTCGTGAAGGACCAGGGCGTCGGTCTCGCGCGGTCGCAGGTTGACGTGATCTTCCGGAAGTACGGTCGGATCGAGACCGCCGCCACGAGAGACAAGATCGGTGTCGGGCTCGGCCTCTACGTCTCTCGGCTCATCGTCGAAGCGCACCGCGGCACCGTATCCGCGAGCAGCGTCGGTCTCGGGCTCGGGTCCACCTTCACGCTGGACCTGCCGCTCTCCTCGCACCAAGCCTGATCGGGGACGAGGCCCGGTGGCGAAGATCCTTGTGGTGGAAGACGAGCCGAACAACCTCGAGCTGGCCCTGCGGATCGTCCGGCACGCCGGACACGAAGCGACGGTCGCGACCGACGGCTTCGCGGCCCTCGAGCTCGCCCGCGAGCATCGGCCGCAGCTCATCCTCCTGGACCTGCAGCTTCCGAAGCTCGACGGCTGGACCGTCGTGAAGCTCCTGCGCAAGGAGACCTGGGCGAAGGAGGTGCCGATCGTCGCCATATCCGCCTCCGCGACGCCGGGGGACGAGCACAAGGCGATCGAGGCCGGCTGCACGGCGTTTCTTTCGAAGCCCTACTACCCGGCTGCTCTCCGTGAGGTTCTCGCTCAATACCTTCCGTAGGCAGCTTTTCGGGTGGGCTTTTCGGATCATGCGGAACAAGAAAGAAAGGAGAAGCGCCGCGACCTGGAGGTGATTGCCCCTCAACCCTGCCAGGCCCGTCGCCTCTCCTTCCGAAGAGCGCTCGGGCGAGTGTCGGGCGCGCACCTCGCGCAGTAAATCGGCCCGCTGGTGGAGCGAGCCCTACCCCATATGAACTAGGCGCGAGCGCGCGACGGCCGGCGGACCGGCTCCCCAGAGGCCTTCGCGATCTCCTCCAGTAGGCGTCGCGAGGCGCGGCCGACCTCGGTCACGGCCGCGTCGAAGGCCTCGGTGTTGCGCTGCGAGGGCGCCCGGTAGCCGCTGACCTTGCGGACGTACTGGAGCGCAGCGGCGGCGATCTCCTCGTCCGAGGCGGGACCGTCCGCGCGGCGAAGGGTCTTGATCGAACGGCACATGCTTCTACGTTAGCCGCTTCTACCCAAACCTGGGCATGCGATTTGACTTCGAGTTGCGCTCGGCGGATGGTCGACTCGTGAGCCCGAACGTCGTGCTCCCCTTCCTCTCGTCCCTCGTCAGCTTTGCTTTCGCGGCGGCCGTGCTTGCGCAGTGGTCCCGCCGCCATCGCGCGTTTCAGCTCGTGTGGGCGGTCGGCCTGCTCTGGTACGGGATAAGCGCCGGCACCGAGTTCCTCGGTTCGGCATTCGGATGGAACGAGGCTCTGTACCGTGCGTGGTACCTCATCGGGGCGTTCTTCGTGGCGGCGTACCTCGGAGCGGGCACCGTCGTGCTCCTGGCGCGCACGCGGTTCGGCTACTTCGTCGCGGTGAGCTTCGTTTTAGGTGCGCTCTACGCGTTCGCGATCCGCGGACGCTACCCCGAGGACACCACCGCGTTCGCAGTCGTGCTCGTCGCGTGCCTCTTCGCCGCGATCGCAATAGCGATGGCGACGTGGCGCGCGCGCGCACTCGTCGCGCCGATCGCCCTCGCCGTGCTCGGCGTGGGGTCCGTTGTCGCCGCCACGCTCGTGCTGCGCGCCACGCTCGACGCCCCGTACGCCCTCGACCCGACGACCGGTGTGCCGGTGGGCACGGCGATCCCGGGGAACATCCGCATCCTCGCCGGGCCTTTCAACATCATCGGCGCGTTCGCGCTCGTGGTCGGCGCGATCTTCAGCGCGTACGTCTTCATGCCCAAGCAGCGCTTACTCGGAAGACGCGCGCTCCCACCAGGCGTCGCACAGATCTACGGAGCCGTCGCCGTTGCCGTGAACTTCATCGCTTCTCTGCCCCGCGCGGCGGTCGCGCTCGCGCGCGGCGAGCTCCACTCGCGCGTGCCCGCCACGCTTCTCATCGCGCTCGGCGGTTTCATCCCGGGCGTGACGAGCGGCCTGAACCGGTTCGGGTTCACGTGGGCGTTCTTCCTCGGTGAGCTTCTCGGAGTCCTGTTGATCTTCGCCGGCTTCGTCGTCAGCACGGAGGTCTTCGGCGAGCGTGTCCGACTCGGTCCGGTGGTCGTGCGCCGCCGCGAGAAAGAGGTCTCGGCGACCTAACATCGCGCCGTGCTCGTCCTTTCGCGTTCGGATGTCGAGAGACTGCTCGATCTCGACCGTCTCCGTGAGGCGGTCGCGGAGGCCATGGCCGATCTCTCGGCGGGCCGCGCCTCGATGCCGTCGCGTATTGCCGCGCTCGTGCCGGAGCGCGACGCCCTGCTCGCCGCGATGCCGGCGTACCTACCATCCTCGGGCGCGCTCGCGACCAAGCTCGTGTCCCTCTTTCCCCGCAACTCCGACCGACCGACGCATCAGGCCGTGATCGTCCTGTTCGACGCCTCGAACGGCAGCCCCGTAGCGCTGATGGACGGAGAGGCCATCACGGCGGCGCGGACCGCAGCCGGATCGGCGCTCGCGACAGATCTTCTCGCGCGACGTGACGCGGATGTGCTCGCCGTGATCGGCACCGGCGTTCAGGCGCGGGCGCACCTCCGTGCAATGCCTCGAGTACGCGAGTTCCGCGAGGTGCGGGTCGCGGGTCATCACGTGGCGAAAGCCCACGAGCTCGCGACGGAAGCGACCGAGTGGCTCGGCAAGAAGGTCCGCGCCGTCGAAACCTACGCGGACGCGATCCGCGACGCCGATGTGGTGAGCGCCGCGACGCATTCACCCGAACCGGTCGTGCGCCGAGAGTGGCTATCGGAAGGGACGCACGTGACCTCGGTGGGCTACAACACCGCCGGGCGCGAGGTCGACGGCGCGACGTTTCGCGACGCGCTCCTCGTCGTCGAGTCGCGCGGCGCGGCACTCGCGCCTCCGCCGGCAGGATCGAACGACATCGCGATGGCGATCGCGGAAGGCGCGATGACACCCGAGCACGTCCACGCGGAGCTTGGCGAGCTCGTTAGCGGCTCGCGGCCCGGCCGCGGCGATCCGGCGCAAATCACCCTGTACAAGTCGGTCGGAGTCGCGGTGCAGGACGCGGCGGCGGCCGCGATGGTGCTTGACGCGGCCCGAAGGAGCGGCGTCGGCCGCGTGATCGAGATCTAGGAGACGGCGATCCGGGGCTTGCGGCGGCCGATGCGGCAGCCGGTGTCGACAAGAACGGTGGAGATCCATTCGTCGCCCACCTTTGCCTCGACGCGATAGGGCGAGGGCTTACCCGCGTCGAGCGCGGCGACCACCTCATCGTTGATGCCGAGAACGACCCACGCGACGCCGTTCGGCTCGCCTTCGATGATCCTGGCGTGACCCTTCTGACCCGCGGCGAGGGGGATGAACTTTCGAGTCTCGACGACCTCGTCTCTCGGGTCGAGCAAGCGGACCGCGGTCGGGATGAGGTCGGCCGTACCTCCCTCGAGCTGCAACCAGTGGCGGTCGGCGTCGTCGTGGATGCAGAAGCGGAACGGCGCCTTCGGCAGGAGCCGCGGCATGGGTAGCGTCGGAGCCCGAGCGACGAGATCGCCGGGAACGAGCGCGCGCACGGTGCTGACGATCTTTTCGGCGGCGTCGTGCAGCGCGGGATGTCCACCGAGGACCTTGGCCCCGTACGCGAGCTCCATCGTCGCGCGACCGACGTCGCCCAGGGGGAGCATGAACTCGATGTAGCGCGCGTACTCGTTCGCCGCGCCATCGATGTCACCGGCATTCGCCAGCATCGCGGCGAGACGGCGATGCGCGCCCAGATCAGTCGGCGCGATCGCGACCGCCGACCACATGACGGCGAGCGCAGCTACGCGATTGCCGGCTTGGATCAGCATCGCGGCACCGTCTTTGAGCGCGTCGAGATCGGACCGGTGCATTTCACCCTGCGCGGGCTCAATCGACTCGACGGAGTCGGGCGGGTTGGCGCCGCCGATCGCGCGCAGGCGCAGGTCGTCGCTCATCGCTCAACAGTGTTGGCCAAACGCGAGCTCGCTGCACTACGCCAAATGGGGGGTATGCGCCCCGGGGACTTATCGTCGGGCGCGCCGTGCCGTTCTCACCCGACCTGGCCCAGGCCTGGCGTCCGCCCCCGTCCTGGCGGCGTGTAGTCACTGTCGAGTCGCACGCCGCCGGCGAGCCGCTGCGCGTGATCACGGACGGCCTCGACCCGATCCCCGGCGCGACCATCCTGGAGAAACGGCGCTTCGCACGGGAACGCCTCGACGGACTTCGGCGCGGCCTTCTGTTCGAGCCCCGGGGGCACGCCGACATGTACGGCGCGATCCCGACGGAGCCGGTGACCCCCGACGGCGATGCCGGCGTCCTCTTCTTGCACAACGAGGGCTGGAGCACCATGTGCGGCCACGGCGTGATCGCGCTCGTGACCGTCGCCCTCGAGATCGGCCTCCTCAGCAGGCACGAGGTGGTCCGGCTCGATACCCCGGCGGGCCGTGTGACGGCGCGGCCGCGGCGCGAAGGCGCGCGCGTGCGGAGCGTCGCATTCGAGAACGTTCCATCCTTCGTCGTGTCGCTCGACGACCGCGTGACGGTGCCGGGCGTGGGCGAGGTCCGCTACGACCTCGCCTTCGGCGGTGCGTTCTATGCGTTCGTCGATGCGGCGAGCGTCGGGCTCGAGATGACGCCGGATCGCTTTCGCGACCTCATCGCGGTCGGCGGCGCCATCAAGCGCGCCGTGATGGCGGCGCGCGAGGTCCGCCACCCGCGAGAGCCGGACCTCTCGTTCCTCTACGGCACGATCTTCACCGGACCCGCGCTCGGCGCAGGCGCGGACTCGCGAAACGTCTGCGTGTTCGCGGAGGGCGAGGTCGACCGGTCACCGACCGGCACCGGCGTCTCGGCCCGGGTCGCGATCGAGCGGGCGCGCGGGCATCTCGAATCGGGCGGCACTTTCGTGGTCGAGAGCATCATCGGCACTCGCTTCGTCGGTCGCGTTGCGCGCGAGCTGCGCTGGGAAGGCTACGACGCGGTCGTGCCCGAGATCGAGGGGAGCGCCTGGATCACCGGGCGGAGCGAGCTCCTCATCGCGCCGGACGACCCGCTCGCCGAGGGCTTCATCCTCCGCTGAGTCGCGTCAGCCGAGCTTCACGGCGAGCATCGAGACGCCCCCGTTCAGGCCCTCCGTCGGGAAGGTCACGGTGTCCCCCTCGCGTCGCGCGCCGACCGTGTAGAGGAGGGGGTAGTAGTGATCGGGCGTCGGCACGCAGAGCTGCGCATCGGGACCAAGCAGCTCGTAACTCGCAAGCTGTTCCGCGTCGCCGGTCAGCGTGAGCTCGCGGACTTTCTCGTCGAAGCGTTTCGCCCAGTCGTACTCGGGCGCCTGATCGCCGAACCCGGCACGTAAGTTGTGCACCACATTGCCGCTGCCGACGAGAAGCACCCCCTTGTCGCGAAGCGATGCGAGGCGCTCACCGAGAGCCCGATGCGTTTCCGGCGGCGCGCTCCCGTCGATGCTCAGCTGCACGACAGGGATGTCCGCCTTCGGAAACATCCGGACGAGAACGGACCAGGTTCCGTGATCGAGTCCCCAGTAGCTGTCAAGTACGACCGGCGTCGGCGCGAGGAGCTCGGCGAGATCGCTCGCGAGCACCGGATCGCCCGGCGCCGGGTACTGGACCTCGAAGAGGGCGCGAGGAAAGCCGCCGAAGTCATGGATCGTGCGCGGAGTGGAGACCGCTGTGACCCCGGTCCCGTCGGTGTACCAGTGCGCCGAGATCGCGACGATCGCGCGGGGACGTGGGAGCGATGCACCGAGCGCCTTCCAATCCTCGGTCCACTTGTTCGTGACGAGCGCGTTCATCGGGCTGCCGTGGCCGATGAAGAGCGCGGGCATCCGGTCGCTCACCTTGCTCTCCCTCTCGTCTTCCATGGCAATCGGTCAAACGCGCGAAAGCGCGAGAGTATTCCTCTAATGCGAGTGTTCGTGACGGGCGCGACCGGCTTCGTGATGGGCGCCGTGACGCGGGCGCTTCACGCGCGTGGTGACGCGGTCACGGCGCTCGTGCGAAATCCCTCTCGTGCGGCATCGCTTACCGCGCTCGGGTGCGAGCTCGTCGCCGGCGACGTCATCGAGGCGGCCGCGGTGACTGGCGACCTCAGTCGCTGTGACGCGCTCGTTCACGGCGCCGCGATCTACGAGATCGGCGTCAGTGCGGAGCGCCGCCGCGCGATGGAGGAGACGAACGTCACCGGTACTCGTCGCATTCTGGACGCGGCGCGAGCCGCGGGGATTCCGCGGATCGTCTATGTCTCCACGATCGCCGCATTTGGCAACACGCATGGCGCAATCGTGGCCGAGGGTCATCGCCCAACGTCTGCGCCCACCTCCGCGTACGAAGACACGAAGCGGCGAGCCCACGACATCGCGCTCGACGCAGCCCGAGGCGGAGCGCCAATCGTGATCGTCCAGCCCGGTCAGGTCTACGGTCCGAACGATCATTCCACCGTCGGCGCGAACTTCCGCGCGCTCGCCGAGGGGCGGCTGCCCTATCGGGCCTTCGAGGGGCTCGGATTGAATCTGGTGCACGTCGACGACCTGGCCGACGGCATCGTTCGCGCGCTCGATCGCGGTCGCCCCGGCGAGTGCTACGTCCTCGGCGGGGAGATCACGACGCTCGGCGCGGCTTATCGCGCGGTGGCGGGCGCCACCGGCCGCAGATTGCCGCCGCTCGTCGTCCCGTCCGCGATCGTGCGCATGGTGGGGCGAGCGGTTCCGAGCATGCGCGAAGTCGTTTCGTCCGCGGACGGAGTCACGTTCTGGGCCACCGACGCGAAAGCGCGCTCTGAGCTCGGAACGACGCCACGTGATCTCGCCACCGGGATGCGCGATGCGTTCGGCCGCGCGGTCGCTTAGTCGATGCGCTTGGGAGCGCCCCGTCGTGGAAGCCGCTGAAGCGAGCCGGCCGGCGGCGTCTCGGTCCGCAGCGGCACGTGGTGGTACTGGTGCTCGGCGATCTCGTGCTCGGTGCGTTTCGCGCTCGCCTCGAGCAGCGAGGGGTACGAGTCGCCTCTCTCGACGGAGAAGCGGACATCGCAACCACCGTATCGGCACGGGAAGCCGCCGTATCGCACGGCTACGCACGATAGCCGACGAAAGGCCGCAGGTCTCTACCTTGCAGCCGCAAGAGTGGTGACTTCTCTGGCGCAGCGTGCGGAGCTCGTCGCTACGCTCGCCGACCGCCGCGCCGCCCTCGTGACCGAGGACGAGGCCCCCGGCGCGAAGGATCGCGCCCGCCAGCTTCGCGATCACGTCCGTGCCTACGTTCTGCCGCGGGTTCGGGCAATCGAGTCCCCGCTTCTCGTCGTGCTGCTCGGCCCGACCGGCGCGGGCAAGTCGACGCTCATGAACACGCTGGCCCGCGCGACCGTCAGCCGAACCGGGCTCCTTCGGCCGACGACGCGCGAAGCGATCCTCCTCGCCACGGACGCGGACGCCGCGACGCTCCGTCAGGGCGCCCTTGCCGGCATCGACGCTGGGCGGATCGTGCGCTCTCCGTCGGCCGCGAACACGTCGGCCGGTCTCGCGATCGTCGACGCTCCCGACCTCGATTCCGTCGAGCACGCGAACAGGGTGGTCGCCGACGCGCTCGTCGAGGCCGCCGACCTCGGCATCTTCGTCACCTCGGCGGTTCGGTATGCGGACAAGGTCCCATTCGACGTGGTGCAGCGCATCGCCGCGCGCGGGCTGCCACTCCTCATCGTGGTGAACCGCCTGCCGGCCGAGGAATCGGAGCAGCGCGTCGTTCTCGACGACGTGCGGCGCGTTCTCAAGGACACAGCGCTGCGCGGTATCGACGACGCGCGGGTTCAGGTCGTCGGCGTCGCCGAGGGTCGCCTCGATCCGTCCGGCGAGCGCCTGGACCCCGAGGCGGCGGCCCCGGTGCTGCGACGGGTCGACGAGCTCGCTCAGGATCGCGAGCGCCGGCTCGCCCTCGCACGGCGCGCGCTCGAGGGTGCGCTTGCCGGCCTTGGCCCGCTTCTGGGGACCGTCGCCGCCGACGTCGAGCGCGGCGCGGCCGAAGGCGAGGCTCTCCGCGCGATCGCGAAGAACGCTTACGACACCGAGCTCGCCGCGCTGCTTGAAGATCTGCGGGGCGGGACGTTCCTCCGCACCGAGGTGCTCCGGCATTGGGAGTCGTACGTGAAGGCGGACCAGATCACGCGTTTCTTTTCGCGCGGACTCGGGCGGATCCGAGGCACGATCGTCGCCGCATTCCGCGGGATGCCCGAGGCTCCGGTCGGCGTCGTCGAGAAAGAGGTCACCAGCGACGTCATCGCCGTCGCGGTCTCGCGCGCGACGGAGGCGGCGCGCCGTGTCGCGAGCGAATGGTCGAGCCGTGCGGGCCCCGCCGATCGGCTCGCGCGCGATCCGTCGCTCTGGTCGGCATCGCCGGATCTCGCCACGCGTATCCGACCCCGTCTTGGCGAATGGGTCGCGGGCATCGCGACCGAAGTGCAGGCTCGCGGCGCCGGTAAGCGCGACCTCGCGTTCGGCGTGTCGCTCGGTGTGAACGCGCTCGCCGTCGCGGCGATGGTCGGCGTCTTCGCGCACACCGCGGGCGTGACCGGCACGGAGCTCGGCATCGTCGCCGCGACGGGCTTCCTCAATCAAAAGCTTCTGCAGGCGATCTTCGGGGAGGCCGCGATGCGAGAAATGATCGCGGGGGCACGCGAGCGCCTCGAGGCGCTGCTCGGCGATGAGTTCTTGAAGGAGCGCATGCGCTACGACCGGTTGACCGCCGACCCGCTCGAGCTGCGCGCGCTGGCGGAAGAGCTCCGCGCCGCGATGGCGCCGCTCACCGCGTGACCCTCTCCGCGAGCCTCGCGGCGCTCGACGACGCAGTCGCTGCCGCCACTGGGCTGGGGCTCGACACCTCGCGCGCGCGTCGCGTCCTCGAGGACGCGCGACGGAGACTCGGCTTCGAGGGATCGGCGTACGTCCTCGCCCTGGTGGGCGGGACCGGGGTCGGCAAGTCGAGCCTGCTCAACGTGCTCGCCGGCGGCGTGGTCAGCCCCGCCGGCGCGCGGCGTCCGACGACGGACACGCCGGTCGCGTGGGTCGCCGCGAGTGCGAAAGCAGAGACCGCTCCGCTCCTGGGGTGGCTCGACGTGCACGAGGTGCGGGGTCACACGAGCGGAGCCTTCGCCGACGTCGCGATCCTCGACCTACCCGACGTCGATTCGACGACCCCTGAGCATCGCGCGCGTGTCGACGAGCTGCTCCCCCGCGTCGACGCGGTGGTCTGGGTCGCCGACCCTGAGAAGTACCGGGACGCGCTACTCCACGACGAATACCTTCGGCGCTGGGCACCGCGCCTTCGGCGGCAGCTCGTGGTGTTGAACAAGGCTGACCGGATCGGGCCCGATGCCGAGCGTGTGCGCGAGCATCTCGTCGCGAGCCTTCGCGCCGAGGGCATCGACGTGAGCGTTGCGGTGACAAGCGCGACCGCTGACGGCGGCATAGACGAGCTGCGCGACTGGATCGTGAACGGTGTCGTCGCGAAACGCGTGATGAGCGAACGCATCGCGGCCGAGCTTCACGGTGCCGTGCTCGATCTCGCGACGCGCGCCGGCGTGCTGTCGGACGCGAAGCCGCTCATCACGGTCGAACAGCGGGCACAGGTGCTGGCCGACGTGACGCGGGAAGCAGCCGCGATCATCGATCTGGCCGGCCTCGAGCGACAGGCCGTCGCCGCGACTCGGCTTGCCGCGCGTCCTCGCGGCGCGGGGCCGTTCGGCCTCGTCACGACCTTCCTGTATCGCGCCACCGGACGAGATCGGGTCGTCGCCGACCCGGAGGGTTATCTGCGCCGCTGGCGCGAGCGCGGCGGCCTCGCTCGGCCGGCCCAGCCGATCCGAAACCTCGTTGGGGATGTGCTGCCGCGCGTGCCGCCCGAGACGCGAGGCGCGGTCGCTTCGCTCATCGATGCCGAAGCGCTGCATCGGCGGATCTCCGGCGCGCTCGATGCGGCGGTCGCGACACGCACCGCCGACGTGCGCGCGCCAACGAGCTTCGTGTGGTCGGCCATCGGCGCGCTCCAGTACGTCGTGACAGCGGCCCTGCTCTTCGCCGCGCTCTGGATCGCCGCCGTTTTTCTCTTGCGCGCCCCGTTCGCCAGCGTGGATGTGCCCGTCCTGGGACCGATCCCGACGCCGCTCGTCGTCCTCGCGTCGCTCCTGCTCGCTGGCTATCTGCTCGCGCGTCTCCTTGGCGCACATGCCGGCATGCTCGGGAGACGTTGGGCCCGCCGTCTGCGGGGCGACCTCACGCGCGAGCTCGAGACTCGCCTCCGCGACGTGCTCTTTGTGCGGCTCGACGACATCGACGCGGCGCGTGGGCGCATCGCGTCCGCGCGCGAGACGATCGAGCGAGCGGCCAGCGCTACGGAACGCTGATTAGAGGACACGCTGGAACGACGGAATGCTGGAGGACTGTTTGCTGCTCTCCGTCGAGGCGGTCGGCATGAAGCGGCTCGAAGCCTGATTACCGGTGGTAATGTGCGACCAGCGGCGAGGGGGAGGTCACTGATGCGACACTCACTGAGCGCGGCGATCCTGGTCTGCGCGACGGTCCTTGCGGCGTGCGCCCCGACGACATCGAGTGGACCGTCGCCCACGAGCAATCAGCCCAATCAGCCCAAGAAGGGCGGCACGCTGATCCTCGCCCGCACCGGTGAGGTCACGAACCTCGATCCGCACAAGGTTCCGGCGTTCACCTCGGCGCGCGTCTTCGAGCTCGTCTACAGCTATCTCATGCGGCTTGACGAGAACCTCGGCGTGCAACCCGACCTGGCCGAATCCGTCCCCACGACATCAGCCGATGGCAAGACCGTCACCGTGAAGCTGCGAACGGGTGTGAAGTTCCACAACGGCGATCCGTTGACCAGCGCCGACGTGAAGTACACCTTCGACCGGATCATCGACACGAAGACCGCCGCGGTGGCGCGCTCGTTCTTCGCCGATGTGGACACGATCACGGCGTCGGACCCCGCGACCGTCATCTTCAACCTCAAGAACCCGAACGCGGCGCTCATCGC
>Ga0209806_1000082_pt1 | contig 53462 bp, 54 predicted proteins | sample GraSoiAngelo_152_FD_186166 | JGI IMG/M metagenome (GOLD analysis project Ga0209806, IMG submission 186166) | Grasslands soil microbial communities from the Angelo Coastal Reserve, California, USA - 14_1009_12_30cm (SPAdes) (version 2) | ecosystem: Environmental > Terrestrial > Soil > Grasslands ... | reverse complement strand
GAAATTGAACGCAAATTTTTGCTTAAGCGGTTACCCGATAAACTGAAGGGCTCGCGATGCTATGTTATCGAACAAGGTTATCTGGCGAGCGAACCCGCAGGCAGACAGGTCCGTCTCCGCAAAAAAGGCAGCGCCGCAACGCTGACTTTCAAGGTGGGCCGCGGCAGCCATCGGGAAGAACGCGAGATCAGGCTTAGCCCAAAGCAGTTCGCGGCGCTTTGGCCAGGAACTGCCGGAAGACGATTGCGCAAGGTGCGCTGCGAAATTCCCTGGAAAAATCTAGTCATTGAGATTGACATTTATCAGAGCAGACACGCCGGTCTCGTGGTGGCGGAAGTGGAATTTCCCGACCGCGTAAGCTGCCGAAAATTCACGCCGCCTTCCTGGTTTGGACGAGAAGTAACCGGCGAAAAACGTTACAGCAACGTGCGACTCGCCAACGAGTAGGTAGAGAATTCTATGGGTTTCAAATTGAAATTGCGCGAACCGTTGCCGGATGGACTGAAACGGGTCTTCCGGGAACAAAGCGAATTTGCTCTCCAATTGTGTCGGCACCCGGCGAAGCAACGTGGCGTCACAGTCCACGAAGTTCGCAAGCACCTTAAGAAGCTGCGGGCGGCGATGCGCCTTGCCGTTCCCGAAGTTGGCAAGAACCGGCATACCCGCGAAGATCGCTGCGTACGCAAGATCGGACGGCTTGTTTCGGACTTGCGTGATGCGCAGGTGCGGTGGCAAACGCTCATTCAATTGCGCGATGAAACGGCAAAAGGACCAAAAAACATTCCATTTCGGGGCGTCGAGGAATTGTTATCGCTGGAACGGGAAAGCTTTTCCGCAGCGTTTGCTGGCTGGCAAAGACAAGCCACCCCGCAGCTGGAACGCGTGGAAGCGCGTCTGTTAAAATGGTCGCTGGAGGGCCTGACTTGGAAACAAATTTGCGGCGCGGTCTGTAAAATCTACAAACGCGGACAGCGCGGCCTCGCAAAAACGATTAACGATCCTGAGCCGGAAAATTTTCATGCCTGGCGGAAACGGGTGAAAGATCTCTGGTATCAGTTGCGCATTTTGCAGCCGCTTAACCGCATGGTTCTCACAGAGATGGCTCACGACGCGGAAGTTTTAGGCGAACTACTGGGGTGCGAGCACGATTTGGCATTTCTTTGGGCGCGCCTGGAGAAAGAAAGCGGCGACGCAGCGCTACGCGATGAACTCGCACAGCTCGAAAAGCTAATCCGTAAGCGAGGCAAACGATTGCGCACAAATGCGCTCGAACTCGGGCGACGTTTCTATGCCGAGCCCACAAAGGCTTTTGCCAAACGGATCTCCATCTTTGTCGGCAAACGGATATGAGACAAGGAACGTCGGCTTTATAGCCGTCTCGTGCCGTGTCACCCTTAGGTCGAGCGAAATTTCATTTCCGCTTTAGCTCGACTAAATCATCACGATTTTGTAAGAATTGGGCTGTCCGGAGTTCACGTGAACGCCAGAGTTATGCGAATACGTTTTGCTGCTGCCTGCGTACTACTGCTTTGTGCAATCGCAACGCCCGCGCGAGCGAACACGATAACAGTTATCAACACGAACGACAGCGGCCCAGGTTCGCTACGTCAGGCACTGACTGACGCCAATGATGGAGACACAATCGACTTTGATCCCGCACTCAATGGTCAGACGATCCGTCTAACTGGCTTGGAACTGGTGATTGATAGGAACATCAGCCAACGGTCCCGGCCCTGAATTGCTCGCCGTCTGCAGAGGTATCAACGAATGTTTTATGACGTTCGACAGCGATTGGGCTGCAAGCCAGAATGCACGCGAGCGCCAGAAAGCACCCCAGGGCGCAGGTTTTCGGATTTTCCATGCCATGCCCGGCCACGCAGCAGTCATAACTGGGTTGACCATAAGTTACGGCCATGACACGGGAGGCGGTATCTTAAATGACGAATCCTCACTCACTGTGGATAACTGCACGGTATGGGCGAATTTCGATAATAGTACTACAGGCGGCGTTGGAATTCGTAATGCCGGTGCGACTGCAAACCTTATCGTACTCAACAGCACGATCACTGAGAACTTTTCGTTGGGAAGCTACGGTGGTGGAATCAAGAATGACGATGGGATAGTTACCATCGTTAATAGCACTGTAAGTGACAACACGTCACCTTCCTTTCCGCTGTTAGATGGGGGAGGAATTTGGAATAGCGGGCAGACAGATATCACGGACAGTATGATCACCGGTAATTTCGCCGGTGGACTGGGCGGCGGCATCGACAACGTGGGGACGCTAATCATCACCGACAGCACCGTGGGCGGAAATCATGCGGGCACAAATTACAATGGCACCGGTTGGGGCGGCGGGATTTATAACAGCGGAACCATGGAAGTAACCAACAGCAGCATCACTGAAAACGACGCCAGCGGTAAGCAGCCCTCTGGCTGGGGTGGTGGCATAGGCAATGAGGGCATCCTCACCTTGAGCAATAGCACTGTTAGCGGCAACGGGGCTCAAGTGGCTGGCGGCGGCATCTATAATGTTGGACCGGTCAATATTACCAACAGCACTCTTAGCGACAACTCGGCCAGTCTAGGAGGTGGCATCTACAATGGCGCGACATTTGAGGTCGCAAACACGATTTTGAACGCAGGAACGGGCGCAAACATTCTCAACAGCGGCGGCACAGTGACGTCGCACGGTTACAACGTCAGCAGCGACAATGCCGGTGGTTTCCTGACCGGCCCTGGCGATCAGATCAATACCGATCCGTTGCTTGGCCCCTTGCAGGACAATGGCGGCCCAACTTTCACGCATGAGCTGTTGTCCGGCAGTCCGGCGATTGATGCGGGCGACCCGCAGTTTACTCCGCCGCCCTTCTATGACCAGCGCGGCACTCCTTTTGTTCGTGTGTTCAATGGTCGCATCGATATCGGCTCGTTTGAAGTGCAACCGACTCCGACGCCAACTCCCACGCCCAGCGCCACCCCCGACAGCGACTCCGACACCCACGCCGACGGTAACTCCGACTCCAACCCCCACACCTACGGTGGCTCCGACGCCGAGATCCACTCCAACACCGAGGCCTCGTCCAACGCCACAGCCTCGCCCGCGCAGCGATAGAGCATTGATACACGGTGTTAACGCATGATTTCGGCACGAGGCATCCTCGTTCTGCTCCGATTGTCATGTTGAGCAAAGCGAAACATCTCTGATTTTCTCTCTGCTCCGTCACCAAATCAGAGATTCTTCGCTTCGCTCAGAATGACAAAAACCGACCACCCGCAGGATACTGCCGACGTATCAGATTCATCCGTTGGCTGTGGTAGCTCTTGTAACAGTCCAGGTATTTAATTCCGGACCCAGTGTTGAAAATGACTACGCGTTCATCGGAACCAATTTTGCCTGCGGAACGGAGCGACTTTAGAGCAGCGAAGCAGGCGGCGGCTTCGGGAGCAACGAAGAGACCTTCGCTGGATCCTACTTCGCGCGCGACACGGATCATCTCTTCATCATCAACGGCAATGGCGCCGCCGCTAGATTGACGAAGGATATTCAGGATCAGGAAATCACCGATCGCTTTGGGAACACGCAAACCAGAGGCGATTGTGTGCGCATCGGGGAATTCGGCGGCGTTTTTTTCTCCGGCTTCGAACGCACGGACGATTGGCGCACAACCGGCGGCTTGTACCGCGAACATGCGAGGGCGTTTTCCGCCAATCCAGCCGAGCGCCTCCATTTCACCAAACGCTTTCCACATTCCGACGAGCCCGGTTCCGCCGCCGGTGGGATAAAGAATTACATCCGGTAACTGCCAGTTGAATTGCTCCGCTAACTCGTAACCAAGCGTCTTTTTTCCCTCGACGCGATACGGCTCCTTGAGCGTGGACATGTCAAACCAGCCTTCCTTCGCTTTCCGCCACGCGATCTCAGCGCCGCAATCCGTAATCAATCCGTCAATCAAGGTCACATGAGCGCCCAACTCACGACACTCGATGATGTTTGCCTGCGGCGTATCGCGCGGCATGAAGATGTGCGCTTCGAGGTCGGCCCGAGCCGCATAGGCGGCAAGCGCTCCGCCAGCATTGCCGGCGCTGGGGAGAGCGAGCTTGGTTGCTCCGAGATGTTTTGCCATGGACACGGCAACACTCATCCCGCGCGCCTTGAAACTTTGCGTCGGGTTTACCGACTCGTCCTTGATCCAGAGATCGATGTCGTAGCCGAATTTTTCTGCGCGCACTAGCGGCGTTCCGCCTTCGCCTAATGAGACCGGCTCAACATCACTTGGCAGCGGCAACACTTCGCAATAACGCCATAATGATTTCTTCCGTGTCGCCAGTGTCTCGCGCTTCAGCGTCTGACTCGCAGCGGCGAGATCGACCATCGCAAAGAGCGGTTTGCCGCAGGTAAGACAGAGATTCTGCAGGCGTGAACATTCGTGCTGACCGCCGCACGCGCTGCATTCAAGGTGCGTGACAAACATGGGACAATAAAGCGTAGCACGTTTGTGGCTTGTGGTAGATTTGACGCGATGGATTTGATGACACTGACTGAAATTCGCCGCGCGGCGCAGAATGGCGCGGTGCCTGCGCGCGTACATGTCCAGGTAGAAGCGGCCACTGCAAAGACGCAACGCGAAGGCAAACCGTACTGCGAATTGGCTTTGGCAGATGCGTGCGATCGAATGACGCTACGAGTATGGAGTGATCATCCCGCTTACAAATCATGCAGCGCATTCACCAGCGAAAGTTTCATCGAGCTCACTGGCGACTTTCGTGTACACCCTCAATACGGACTCGAAGCAGATAAGTGGACGGTCCGGCCACTCTCTGAACAAGAGAGAAAAGAATTGCTGGAAGGACCGGCAGACTTGCGCACAAAGCAAAAATCTGACTGGGAATTTATCGTGCAATCCATAGGCACGATCGCTGATCCTCGCCTTCGCGCATTATCCGAAATCTTCGTCAACAAATGGGGCGATCGATTTCGTCGCGCCGCAGCGGCTCGCAAATATCACCATGCCCGGCGCGGCGGCCTCGTCGAGCACACCGCGCAAATGATGCGCCTAGCGAGGGCTATCGCGCCTCTCTATTCGCAGTTAAACCTCGATCTTTTGATCGCGGGCATTCTCTTTCACGACTCGGGTAAGCTTTGGGAAAATCAGTTTTCCGAAACTGGTTTCGTTATGAGCTACGACGAGCTTGGTGAACTGGTTGGTCACATTTCGATTGGGCTCGAGCTAGTCAATTCGCTATGGCAAAAGCTCGCCGCCGAAAACGTCGATGTCTGGAAAAGATATCGCCCGCCCTCCGAAGATGTGCGCATACATCTTCTGCACCTTATTGGTTCGCATCACGGCGACAAGCAGTTGGGTTCGCCTGTTGATCCGAAAACGCCAGAAGCAATGGCATTACATTACATCGATAATCTCGACGCTCGCTTGGAAATGTTCGCCGCGGGTTACACAACAGCCAAGCCGCTGGCCGCACGCATTTTTGATCGCGTGCGTCCACTGCCGGGAAATTTAGTAAAGTCCCTGGAGAAATTTCAGCAGTCGCAGGATGGCCCGGCGCGAGGCGAACTTCTGTGACTAAATACGAACACACGCAGATTGGGTACACGATTATTTGGGTCGCGCTTGGCGTGGCTGTTTTCCTCGCAATCACGGGAATTTTTGCGCAAGGAGGTCCAGGGACTTTCCTCATTATTGAAGTGATACTCCTGATTTGCGCGGTGGTGTTCTGCAAACTGACAATCAGGATCGACGATAAAATTTTGCATGGTCATTTGGGATTGGGATTGTCCGAAAGCAGGTGCTCCTCGCTGAAATCGGCGCATGCGAAACCAATCCGCATCCGTTGGTGGTACGGCTGGGGAATTCATCTGACGCCCTACGGCTGGCTTTATAATGTTTCTGGTTTGGACGCTGTGGCCATCAGGTTGCGCGATGAACGAAAATTCGCGTTGGGCACGGACGATCCGGAAGCGCTTGTCGATGCAATCGAGCGGTTGATCAGCCACATATAGCGCGATGAATGCACGGGGCTCAAGCAGATGGAGGGCGGGGCTCTGCGACGCCTAACGAGCGTTCAATCGGCCATATTCATGCAGAGGCTCGCGAAGCTCGCCCGTCTACTGGCAGTGGATTCAGTTGCTATTTCGCCAGTTCGCGGAACCAATGCAACGCGATCGACGTTTGCGCATCGTTCACTTCATGACCGCCGTGGAAAGTCCCGATTCGAATGCGTTGGAAGCCGGTTCGTTTGATTGAACCTCCAACGTTGTATTGCTGTTCTATCGTCGCAATCCTATCATCGCGCCCCGCGCTAACGTAGATCGGCGTGTTCAGAAAACCCGGCCCGGGCTGGAGCCTTGCATATCCATCACTCAGGTGGTCTTCGTTCGCACCGGTCATGTAAACTCCGATGACATGACAACCGTTTTTCGCGAGAAAAGGCGCAACGTAACCAACGCCTTTTCCTCCCCCGGAGAACCCCGCGCATGCGATCGGCCACTTCTCCGACCCGGGAAAGCTCCGGTGAAGCGCATCGACGGCAGCCATTGTCATGGACTCGCGCCACGCCACATTGTCATTCTTTGCATGTTGTGGGCCGTCCCCCGCGAGTAACACCCAGCCTTCAGAAAGTCCGACCCGCCGATAAAAATCGGCAAGGTCATCTCGGTTCTGACGTTTAAAATCACTCGTGGAACAGATTACCAAAACGGGCCAACTCTTCGTCGGATCAAAATTTGACGGCGTAGCGAGCACGGCCGCTGCGTTTGCCGGCACGGGATTGCCACCTTGCGCGGCGTACGATTTTTCCTGTGGACTCAGAGGAACATTAGCTCGGACGGTTGAGCCCGGAGAAAAGGGAACAGCTCCGAACTTCAAAGAAGCTGCAGCTGTGTCCACGGTAAATGTGGAAATAAGGCTCAGGATGAGAACCAATAAGACCCATAAGTGTAATTTGCTCGGGGCAGCGTACGCATCTCGCCTGCTGGAAATGCCAGTCCGGCTCGGACCAGCGTCTTCGCCAAACCGGACTTCGACCGGGCGTGCCTCCGTCATTTGATGTGAACGTCAGCGAAAATCTTGAAATTACGAGGACGCATTTCCGAGCATGCGGGCCCTGGGCGACCCAATCCGTCGTTTCGCCTCTGCGAAATAAGCTTCGTCGATCTCAAACCCGATGAATCTCTTCACGCCGCAGCGTTGGGCGGCGACGGCGGAATTTCCAATACCGAGGAAAGGATCGAGCATCGTTTCGATTCGCGAGACGCCGTGCAGCTTGATGCACCATTCAGCCAGTTGAATGGGAAACGTCGCCGGATGCGGTCGTTCCTTCTCGCGGCTCTGAATTGTTTCGTAGGGAATGAACCACGTGTTGCCGCGACAGCGTAGATCGGTCCCTCGAGTGTGCGACCAGCGCGCGATGTTGCTCTTGTCCTGATAGGGCACGCCGAGAGCAAGCCGCTCGATTTCAACTCGTCCCGACTTCGTAAAGTGAAAGAGGTGCTCGTGGCAATCGTTAAGAAACCGTTTCGAATTGATTGGCTTGAAATGACCGTGCGACTTCAGATCGCCCTTTCGACTTTCAACTGCGATCGATTTGATCCAGTGAATCGTGTTCTGCAAAAGAAATCCGTCCGAGGTGGATGTCAGTTCGATTACGATTTGGTGGGGGAGCATCGGATTCGATGGCGCGGAGCCAACGTTCAGAAAAAAAGATCCGTTCGATCGTAGAATTCGCCGAATTTGTGCTGCCCATTTGACGCACCACTTCAAATACGATTGTCGATCCTGCCGGTCGGCATATTGCCTGTAGCCAATTCCGAGGTTGTAGGGGGGTGAAGTCACAACAAGATCGACACTTTCATTGGTCAGCCGCGACATTCCTTCGACGCAATCCTGTCGGCAAAGATCGAACTGAGTCATTGAATGAAATGTGGCGTGATTGAGGCGTTGTACAAGCTGAAAATAGCGTGCTTTCTCTAGTGGCAACCTTGTCGGCTGCGAAATCCAAGGACATTGCAGGCGGCACGCCTGCCTCTAGAGTCTGTCCGACGTAGCCTGTGCTCCCAGATCCAAACTCGCACCTTTGCGCGAATTCGTTTATTCTTTATCGATGTCGGACAAGCCCTCGAAACTGAAGATCGCCGATCGCGAGTTCAGCTCGCGTTTGCTGGTTGGCACAGGGAAATTCGCGTCGAACGAATTGATGCGCGACGCGCTTATTGCCAGCGGAACGGAGCTGGTGACCGTGGCGCTCCGGCGCGCGGATATCTCCGGCAAGCACGATCCGTTTGCAAACATTCTCGATTTCATCGATCCAAAACGTTTTCTTCTTTTGCCCAACACGAGCGGTGCGCGCAACGCGGAGGAAGCGGTGCGCCTGGCGCGGCTGGCGGCGAGCGCAGGCTTGCCAAAATGGATCAAACTCGAGATTCACCCGGACCCTCGTTATTTGCTGCCCGATCCGGTGGAGACCCTCACCGCTGCGGAAATTTTGGTGAAAGAAGGATTCACGGTTCTTCCCTATATCAATGCCGACCCGGTACTCGCGAAGCGATTGCAGGACGTCGGCACCGCCACCGTAATGCCGCTCGGTTCGCCGATCGGCAGCAACCGGGGGATCGAGGCGCGCCTGCAAATTGAAATCATTATCGAGCAAGCCACCGTACCTGTAGTCGTGGACGCGGGGCTCGGCGTGCCAAGTCACGCCGCTGAAGCGATGGAGATGGGCGCAGATGCGGTTCTGGTTAATACGGCAATCGCAATTGCTTCCGATCCGATTCGCATGGCCAAAGCGTTTAAAAAAGCCATCGAGGCAGGTCGCGAAGCACGAGAAATCGGATTGACCGAAAAACTGGACGTCGCGGCCGCGACCAGTCCGTTGACAGGATTTCTGACCGGAAGATAGTCATCTTGGCTGTCTCGCCAGACAGGTCTCCTAGCCTGTCGACCCGCGAGGTTCCATAGGTGCGGCACCTATCCTACTGGACCCCCTACAGCGTCGTCTCACTTACGAGCGCTTCTCGATGTCTGATGCCGCGTCTCGTCTCCTTCTGTAACCGTTTCAGGCGGCTCGACAATGCGGCCTTTGCCGCGGAATTCATACGATCGATAAATAGAATTCCATTGAGATGGTCGGCTTCATGCTGAATCGCGCGTGCAAGAAATCCGCTCGCTTCGATTTCGATTGTGCGGCCTTCCAAAGTTTGTGCGCGCACGATCACTGACTTTGCTCGGTCGATGTCGCCTGTGATTTCCGGAAAACTTAAGCAACCTTCTACTCCCACTTCGTTTGCGCCACGTAGCTCAATTTCCGGATTGATTAACACCAACGGCATCGCCGCTTTGGGATCGACGTCTTTGCCGTCCAATTTCAAAGTGCTCGGCCGATCTTCGACTAGCGAAACATCGAGCACTGTGAGCTGCAAAGTCTCACCGATCTGCTGGGCTGCCAGGCCTACGCCATTCGCCGCGTGCATCGTCTCGATCATGTTTGCGGCCAGTTCGCGAATCCGATCGTCGATGTTCTCGATCGGTTTACCTTTGGCCCGCAGGATCGGGTCGCCGTACTCCAAGATCTGCAGGATCACTTCTCTTCCCGGGTAAACGCCGGCAAATTTCTCACGCCCGCCAGCTTTAACGCGTCCATGACTTTGATAATCGTGCCAAAGGAGGCTTTCTTGTCCGCCTGGAGCGCGAGCGTGGACTTGCGGGTCTCCGGCAAGTTGCGCACGGCGCCCTCCAGCTCATCCACGCCGATTGCTCGTCCGTCCAATTTGAGCTCGTCATTTTGATCGATGCTAACGATAGCGTGTTCAGCCTCAGCAGGCTGTTTTTTTGCCGTTTTGGATTCTGGCAGATTAATCTGAACTTCGGGCTGGTCTTTCTTAAAACTTGTCGAAACGACAAAAAAGATCAGCAGGATGATCAGAATATCGACGAGCGAAACGATGATGATGACGGGTGCCCTTCGTTTTCGTACTGCAAACTTCATCGCGTGAAATGCGCCGCGCCTCTTACGCTACCGGTGTCGAAATCGGCATCGTGCCGGCAGATGCTTTTGCCGGCGCGAATTCGCGCGAAGAACGCCCGTAATAGCATTTGTTAATCAATTCGACGACCAGGGTTTCCATCTCCACTGACATCACTTCAACTTTTCTCGAAAAATAGGTGAAGCCGATCAGCGTCGGCACAGCGATCGAAAGGCCGAAGACGGTTGCATTCAACGCTTCGGCGATGCCGCGCGAGATCTGACGCGTATCCGATGCACCCGAGCTCAATCCGAGCTGGGAAAAGACATGCACTAGTCCCGAAACCGCCCCGATCAGGCCGAGCAGCGGCGCAATGCCCACAATGACTTCGAGAATGATGAGACCTTTTTCCAGCCGCACCATCTCGTGACGCGCACGTGTTTGAACCGCTTCCACGTTTTCCGAGCGTGGACTGCGTAAATATTGCAACGCCACGCGGGCGATCCGCGCGAGTGACGAACCATCGTGGTGTACAATGCGCGACAGCCGCTCCGGGCTTTCACCCGGGGCCAAACGCTCTATTTCGCTCTCGATCAAAGCCGGCAGGACCTTGGTGCGCCGCAAAGCCAGGCCGCGCAAAATCATTATTGTCACCGAGACAATCGAGCAGGCCAGCAAAGGCCACATGAAAAGACCGCCCTTAGAGAAGAATCCAAGAACAGTATTCACAGTTTCAGGTGTTTCGATAGTTATCGCAGCAAGGATCATCAGTTTCGAAAAACGGTGAACGGAATGTCCATCGGGAACCCATCGCCAGGCAGCGTGGTCGCTAAGTCATCCGGCATGGGAGGCAATTGCGCGTCTTGAACCGCTTGAATGCAAACGTTTGCCAAAGTTTCGTTTCCTGTGTTTTCGATGATCTTGAGATTCTTCACGTGTCCATCTCGATCAACTACAAACACAACACGAGTAGTGCCGATATTGATCAAGTCCCTCTTTTGCTCGACAAAGGCGTACCATCGAGAACCAATCGCGTCCAAAAGAAACTTCTGATAACGGCCAAGCGGAGTGCCAAGCGCATTGACAGAAGAGACGCCGTGGTTCGTAATCCGACCGGAAATCCGCGTCCTCTCTTTCTGAGCCCGGTACGCGGATCGCGCTTGCTGAGACGCGGCCGATGATTCGGCTGCCGGAGTGGGTCGTTGAGTTAGCATCGCAAATTGCTCCGCCGCAGTAACGGGAGCCGGTTGCGCCTGGGGCGCCGCTGACGGCTTCGGATGTTCCTGTGGCGCTGCGCTCGGTTGTGGCTGCGCCCCTTTTGTTTCCAGAGAGTGTTGATGCGTTTCCAAATCCATAAACGGTCGGTCTTTGCCGGTCTGCGATGGCAGCGGCAATTCCCCAGTGGCAGCTAGCTCGCTTGCTCCAATCGAATTGGCGTTAGATTCAAATGTTTTCTCTTTCGGTTCGGGCGCTTTTTTTGATTCGTCTGTCTCGATGAACGCGGAATTCTTCGGGGCTGTTGGCGCCAGATCCATGAACGTGAGCTCAGACGGCTTGTCCTCTACGGGAGTCGCCGGCGAGAAAACGCCGCCAAAGGCAGCAAGGAAAAACGCCACAAGCAGGTGAATGAGAATCGCCGCAAGAAGCGCCAACAAAACCGTTCGCGTCTCGTATTCGTGATCCCGAAGGTTTTCGGGGTTGCCCGGCTGGGCGAACATAATGTCAGCCGTCGTCATGAGAGCGGTTTCTCAATGGTCAGGAAAAATTAGTTTTAGGGCTTTCTCAGCTTAAGGCTGAACATTATCTCACCCCAAGGGCACTGACAACTTGAGGTGGAGGTTAGGCTTCCAGCCTGACCCGGCAGGCGGGCATCTTGCCTGCCTTGTCGCTTGGCAGGGTGGCAGCATGCCGGCCGCGACAGGCTCGGTGGTCTATCTTCCCAAAAACCATGCGCGCGTCCTCCCTTTTGTCATTCCGAGCGGAGCGAAGCGTAGTCGAGGAATCTCTTGGTGTTCCTGACTTCCGCGAGGTCATTCGCGCATGGTGAAACAAGTATTGCTGCGCGTAACCGCCGTGTTCGCCAAAATATGTTTCCGAAAATTCGCGCAGCCGTGGTTCCGTGACTTTTTTCTTCCGCGGAAAATATTGTTGTTTCAAAACTCTCTCGATCCAGACGTCGATCGGAAATGCGCGCAGGCGCTCATAGGCAAACAGCATTACGCAGTTGGCTATCTTGGCTCCCACGCCGGGCAAGGAACACAACTTTTCTCTGAGAACTGGATCAGACAGAGGCGACCATGATTCCAGATCACATTCACCTGAACTGACAAGCCCGGCGGTCGCGAGCAGATTTTTGGCGCGATAACCTAGCGCACATTCGCGCAAATCATTCTCAGTAGCGCGGGCAATTCGTTGCGCTGGCGGAAACGTGTAAACCACATGATCACTGACTTTTCGTCTCTCACCAAGACGTCGACGGAGCGCGAGCGAAATCTGGCGAATATGTGCCACCTGTTTCATCGACGAACAGATGAACATGGCCAGACATTCCCATTTCGGCTGGCGAATGATTCGCAAGCCGCGACAAAATTGTCGCGCTGCGTTCATAACCGGATCGTTGGGAAATGACGCACAGATTTCTGCGAGTGGATGATCAAAAGCGAAATAATGCGCTGACGATTGCGCAACTGAAGGGGCAAACTCCTGTGAGCCCACTCCCTTGACGCGCCTCTCTCCCGGCGTCGCGGGAGCTCCGCCCTCCATGTTCACTTTCAAGACGTTCCCCCGCTGCTGTACGTAAACCGGCGCATCGCCAATCAAGCCTACAAATCCATTCCCGACCTTCTCCCAATGAAATACTTGACCCGAGTCCAGTGTCATCGCGAGATTGAAATCCGGCGCGGGAATCTTGATCGATTTCATAGGGTGGATCGTGTTGTCCTCAACGCAATGTCAATCCAGGCGCCGAAGGACGCGGTTATTCTAACATCGTCTTCAGAAGAAGCCGATCCACCTTGTGCTTTCCGATGAAAAGCGGGCGCTTCGACATTCGACATTCGTCATTCGTCATCGATAAATAGCATCGACATGGACGGCCGACTCGCGATCGATACCGGAGTCTTGCTCCTTTATTTCTTCGGCATAGTCGCGCTTGGTTTGTGGGCGGGTCGGCGAAATAAAAATCTGCGGGATTTCTCGCTTGGGGGGCGATCGATTCCCTGGTGGGCAGTTCTCGCTTCCATCGTTGCAGCCGAAACCAGCGCCGCCACGTTTCTTGGAACACCGGCCGAGGGTTTCAAAACAAGGGGATACTTTTACGGCCAGCTCGTCATTGGGACAATCCTGGCGCGCGTGTTTATAGCTCTCACCTTCATCAAGCCGTACTACGACTATCGGGTGCAGAGCATCTACGAGTTCCTCACCGTGCGCTTCGGAACAAAAACCAAGAACATGGCAAGCGGCATCTTCTTGTTTACGCGCGTGCTGGGAATCGGCGTTCGTTTGTATCTTGGCGGCGCTATCATGGTAGTGATATGGCGTTATCTGTTTCCAAGCCTGCCGATCAATCTCAATACCTACATTTGGGGCATTATCTTCGTGACGGTCATCACGACGATTTACACGGCGGTCGGCGGCATCAAGGCTGTAGTCTGGACCGATCTCATTCAGGCGATGCTAATGTTCAGTTCGGTGATTTTTGCCATTTTTCTGTTGCTTCACAATATTCCAGGCGGGCTCGAGACCGTAAAGCAAAACCTGGGCGGGCTCGGGAATGTGAAGGTGTTTCAGACCGGGTGGAACGCCGATCTGCCGTTCGGTCCGGCGCTCAAGGCGATGCTGGAGGAACCCTACACGCTCTTTGCCGCATTCATTGGCTCGACCATGTTGACGATGGCGACACACGGCACCGACCAGGACATGGTGCAACGGATGTTGACCGCGCCCGATCATCGCAAGTCGCAACTCTCGCTCATCCTCAGCGGCGTCATGGATTTGCCGATCGCCGGAGCATTTCTCACCGTCGGCATTTTGCTTTCCGTCTTTTATACGGTGGTGCCGAGCCCAGATTTGCCAGCCGCAGATAACGAAATTTTCGGCTACTATATCGTGCATGAGATGCCGGTGGTGTTCCGCGGACTCATCATCGCAGGCGTTTTTGCAACCATGATGGGCTCGACCTCGGCAGCGCTGAACGCGCTCGCCACGAGTTTCACAAAGGATTTTTACCTTCCCTACATCAACCGCAACGCAACCGACCAGCAGGCTATCCGTGCCGCACGGATCGCCACATCCGTGTTTGGTATTCTCATGATCCTCGTCGCCACGATGGCCGCCAACGCGGTTTTGCAGGATGCGAAACTGACGATTATACCGATTGCGATCGGAATTCTCGGTTACACCTACGGAGCTTTGCTCGCTGTCTTCCTTCTCGGGATGCTCACGCGCAGTCGCGGCCGCGACGGAATGAACGTCGTCGCGATGATCGTCGGCATCACATCGGTGCTAATCCTGTGCAAAGTCGCGCTGCCCGCGTTCGATGTCAGTGCCCTTTTACGGGGCGAGTTCAAGCACGCAGACTGGAACTTCGGTTGGTTCATGCCTGATTGGTGGCCGAAGATCGCCTGGCCCTGGTTCGTCTGTGTCGGGTGCCTCGTGACGGTTGCGATCAGCATTCTCTTCCGTACGCCGGAGAGCCAGGTCGCAACTGCCGGAGCGCATGTCAGGTCGACCTCGGACGCTTGAGCAAGCGGGCCTTAGAGTGTCACTTTCGCAACCTCGTCACTTTCTCGGTGGCGATTCTTTTCCGGACTGGCGACGAACATCACGCGCCGGGTTGAGCCATCGCGCCAAGCTCAGATGAAGCTGCCTCCCGACACCATCATAGCGACAACAAAGCTTGACGAATATCTTCTACGGCACCGAGACGAAGACGATAAGTCAGGGTTTCTGGCGCTCGCGGGCTACACACTGGAAAACGTAGATCGCCTCCTGAACGACCTGCGCACACAGCTTCTGCCGCTCGATGCCGAATTTTTCGATCAAACCGAGTATGGCGCTAAATATCAGATACGCGGGACGCTAACCGGGCCGAACGGACGCGTCCTGCCCGTAGTATCGATTTGGATGAAAGAAGACGCGACAGGCAAAGCGAAGTTTGTTACCCTATTCCCCGATAAGTCATGAAATACGATCTCTACTCGCGAGTCGCATTAGCTGAAGATTTGCCGGACCGCCACTTGCGGCGAGGGGACGTGGCCAGCGTCGTCGAGCATCATCCTGGTCGCCCAAGCCAGGAGCCAGGCTATAGCCTTGAGGTGTTTAATGCAGTAGGAGAGACAATTGATGTCATCACTGTCCGTGAGTCTCAAATTGAGCCCCTAACCCGGAACGAATTGCTCGCCGTTCGGCCACTCGCGACAACGGGTGCTGGAAGACAGAACGGTTAAGTCGCATGGAGGCGTAAAACGCTTGTCTAGTCGTGAGCATCATCTGGGCATGATCCAGTGACGATTTCGAAACAAGAATTGACCAGGCGGGCATCGCCAGATTATTTGAGACGGTAACAGCAATCTTTTCACCCAACCGCACAATCCCATGCCTCACGTCGTCACCGATAAATGTAACGGATGCAAGTTTACTGACTGTGTAGAGGTCTGTCCCGTCGCCTGCTTCTACGAACTCGAAAACCAGGTCGTCATTCACCCGGAAGACTGCATTGATTGCATGGCCTGTGTCGACGTATGCCCGGTGCATGCAATCTACGCGGAGGATGACCTGCCGCCGGAGTTCACCAAAGACATCGAATTCAACGCGATTCAGTCCCACCAGTTGAAGGACTCCGGCACGGAGGCGATCACTATCCGTAAGGATCCTCTGCCCGGCGCGAACGAGCGAAAAGCGGCCCTGGGTTATTGAATCGGCAGTTCGCTACGCAATGCGGCTGGCACAGCCGCCACTACGGTTTTTTATCTTTTGCTAGTTTCAGCGACAAATCCTGCAACTGCCGGGCATCGACTTCGGCTGGTGAATTCGACATCAGGTCCATGCCCCGATTGTTTTTCGGGAATGCTATCACATCGCGAATGCTCTGTTCGCCGGCGATGAGCATGACCAAACGATCAAGCCCGAATGCGATGCCGCCATGCGGCGGCGCGCCAAGATGCAGCGCACGCAATAAGTGACCAAACTGTACCTGCCGGTTTTCTGGGCTGATGCCGAGAGCCTCGAACATTTTGTCCTGCAACTCCGGCTCGTAAATTCGCATGCTGCCGCCTCCAATCTCGACACCATTCAAAACGACGTCGTACGCTTCGGCGCGAACATCGGGAAATTTCTTTTCATTGAACAGCGACATGTCCTCCGCTTTCGGTCGTGTAAAGGGATGATGCATGGCGTTCCATTTATTTTCTTCCGGGCTCCATTCAAACAGCGGAAAATCGGTGACCCAGAGAAAATCCCAGTCCGGCGCGCCTGAGGCCTGCCCGGCTCGGACCGGTCGCGCTCTACCAAATGAATCCTGCATTTCGGCGATCCGCAGGCGCAACCGCCCAAGAACTTCACAAGCGATTTCCCATTTGTCCGCACCGAAGAAGATGCAGTCCCCCTCCTCGATTTTTAGTTTCGATCGTAGCGCTGCCTTTTCAGTCTCAGAAAAAAACTTCACGATGGGCGATTTCCACTCGCCGTTCTCAATCTTGATAAATGCCAGCCCTTTTGCGCGGTACAACTTTGCAATTTCCGTTAATTCGTCTGCCTGCCCAATGGTGATCCCGGCAAAGCCCTTCGCGTTAATTGCTTTCACTACACCGCCAGATTCCAGCGCACTGCGAAAAACTTTGAAACTGCTCTCGCGAAAAATTTCCCCAAGGTCGACGAGTTCCATCCCAAAACGGCGATCGGGTTTGTCGCTGCCATAGCGATCGACGGCTTCGCGATAAGTGAGTCGCTCAAACGGCATCTTGATCTCGATGTTGCGCGCCGCCTTGAAGATTGCGGCGAGCATTCCCTCGGTAACCGCGAAAATGTCCTCTGGCGTAACGAACGATGCCTCGATGTCAATCTGGGTAAATTCAGGTTGCCGGTCGGCTCGCAAATCTTCGTCGCGAAAACATCTGGCGATCTGAAAATATTTTTCCACGCCGGCGACCATCAGGAGTTGTTTGTATTGCTGAGGCGCCTGCGGCAGCGCATAAAATTTCCCGGGTGTCATTCGACTTGGCACCAAGAAATCGCGCGCCCCTTCCGGGGTGCTCTTGGAAAGAATCGGAGTCTCAACCTCGACGTAACCCTGGCTGTCGAGATAATCGCGCGTCGCCTTCGCCGCGACGTGTCGCAGCCGCAGGTTGCGCGCAAAGCGGGGGCGGCGCAGGTCATAGTATCGATGGGTCATCCGCAAATCTTCGTTGTGCGGGTTCGCGTCGATTGGGAACGGCAGATCGTCAGCCCGGTTCAGAATCTTCAACTCGCTCGGAATGATTTCGATGTCGCCCGTAGGAAGGTTTGGATTTTCTGTGCCTGGCAGGCGCGCAGCGACGTGACCGGAAACCTGAATCACGTCTTCGCTGCGCAATGTATGCGCCTGGCTTGCAAGCTCGGCGTTTTCCTCTGGCCGAAACACGATTTGCGTCAGGCCTTCGCGATCGCGGAGATCAATGAAAATGACTCCGCCATGATCGCGGGTGACATTCACCCAACCGGCCAGCGCGACTTGCCTGCCGATGTCGCTCTTGCGAAGAGAATTGCAATCGTGCGTGCGATACATGCGATACCCAAAAGTACGCGTCATTCTGAGCGAAGCGAAGAATCTCGCAAGCGATTAGCGACAATTGGATTTGGGGAGCGCAGGCTGGCAGCCTGTGGCCTCAGAACTGCGTGATCTAGCGCAGGGTAGATTCCACATCCGACATAAAATCGTCTTTTGAGACGAGGTGCTGTTCGCCGGAGCTCATGTCCTTTAGTTTCAGTTGCGGCCATTCATCTCCGAACAAAACCGCAACGCGCGCTCCGAGTTGCTCAGCGATTTGGAATTGTTTGCCGACCTTTTCGCTGGTGAGTGGATAATCCACGCGATAGCCGCGGTCGCGAAGTTGTTGAATTTGCCCAAGCGCATCAGCGCGGCACTGTTCCTTTGCGATAACAACGTAAATGTCGATCTTCCGACTGTTCGCGATTGCATTCTCCAATTTCTGACGCACATGAGCTGTTTCATTGATTAACTCGCCGAGCACGACGTCCCCCATTGCAAAACCGAGTGCCGGCATCGAAACAGCGCCATCACTTAGTTGCGCAATTAGGTTGTCATAACGGCCGCCACCAGCTATGGCGCGAAATTTCCCTGCGCGGTCGAACACTTCGAATACGATGCCCGTGTAATAGGCCAACCCGCGCACGATACCGACATCAATGGAGACGAAGTCCGCCAATCCTCGCGCACGAAGGCCATCGACAAGTTTATCGAGCTTCTCACTTTTTCCGCCGCTTTTTAGAATCGCAAAGACCGGGTCGGCGAGATTGCCAAGTTTCTCGGCTGTTTTCTCGCGCGGCTCGCGCCCGAATTTATCGATTGCCTGTAATAATTCGTCCCATCGGTCCGCAGAGATATCTTTTTCTCGGAGAAAATCGGTCCAGAAATCGCGGTCGCTGACTCGTACCACAAAATCCTTGTCGGTGAACCCGAAGGCGCGCAGGATATCGATGCAAAGCGCCATGAGCTCGATATCAGCGGCAAGGTTTGCTTCTCCGATAATGTCGCAGTTGAGCTGAAAATGTTCGCGTAATCTTCCGCGCTGTTGTTTTTCGTAACGGAAAAATTGACCGATAGAAAACCATTTGAGCGGTTTCTTAAATTCGCGCTCATGCACGGCGACTACGCGTGCAAGCGTGGGCGTTAGCTCCGGGCGCATCGCGACTTCGCGTTCGCCCTTGTCAGTGAAATTGAAAAGTTGATCGACAATTTCCGTCCCGCTCTTCTTTCTGTATAACTCGGTCGCCTCGAGCGGGGGACCGTCCCATTCGACAAAAGCGCAGCGCCGCGCGACTTCGCGCCAGCGGGCAAAAACGTAATTCCGCGCTGCGCAATCGTCGGGAAGGAAATCACGGAAACCGGGTAAAGCCTGCATAAACATCACGTTACGTTCCTCGAGCGCACGAAAACGGACTACGCCCACGGATGCGACCACGCGAGCCGCAATTTACGATATTTGGGCGTAGCTGAAGAAGCTCCGGCAGTAAGGAGCCGGAGAGATACACAATGGAGAACATCCATTCAATCAAAGCAGAGAGACAAATATGAAACAAACGAGATTAGTGAAAATGTTGGCGGCTGGAGTGGCTTGCGCAACGGCGGTGGCGACCGCGCTAGCGCAGCAAACCACAACCACTACTACGACAGCCGACCCGGTAACCGGTACAACCACAACTCAGGCGACAACAATCAGCAGTGCCGGTACAATCGTGACATACACTCCGGATTCGGATTATTTTATGTTCCGAACGGCGCCGAGTGCCGCGCCGGCGCGTTATTACTACACGAGAGACACCGCCATTCTAGATCCGGAAGGTCGCACCGTCAGTTGGTCGGCCATTCGGCCAGATATGCCTGCAACAATCTATTATACGACAGTTGGTGACCGGGTGCTCGTGCGCAAAGTCGTGTTGAGCCAGCCACCCGCGGTAATTAAGCACGAGGAAACAACTACTACTACGACGACAAGACCTTAGCCAAAACGAAGTAAACATTGGCGCGCGGTCACATGGACCGCGCGCCTTTTTTTGGACCTGCCGCACAGGGCCGGGGTCCGCGACCTCGGCTAAGGAGCGCTCTTCAGTTTTTGAATCGCGACTGCGATCTTGCGGCCATCGAAGCGGAACGAAGCGGGTTTCCAGCCGCTGCTTCGTGCGTAAATTCGCAGCCGGATGGCTGCATCAAAAAAAGAAAAGCCGGATCTGCAGAAAAAGGTGCATGAAGTGCCGCACAAGCCCGGTGTGTACCTGATGCGGGACCGGTTTAACCGCGTGATTTACGTGGGCAAAGCGCGGGACCTCCGGAAACGAGTGGGTTCATATTTTTTGCCGTCCAAGCTGGCGCAAGCCGATTTGAAGACGCGCGCCATGCTGGAGGCGACCTGGAATTTTGAGACGCATACGGTTCGCAGCGAAGCAGAATCAGTTTTACTGGAAGGCAAATTAATCAAGGAATACCGGCCCCGTTACAACGTTTCCTTCCGGGACGATAAGCGGTTCCTGCTCGTCCGGGTGGATATGTCAGAGGAGTGGCCGCGTTTCCGCCTTTCTCGATTCAAAAAGGATGACGGCAGCCGCTACTTCGGCCCGTACGCGCATGCCGGGGCGCTGCGGCAGACATTGAATTTCATGCGCAAGAAATTTGGCGTGCTCACATTTGGACGAGGCTCGCCTACGGAGCGTGAGTTGAAATCAGCGACTTATCAGGTGCCGGTGCGTTTGAGCGAAATTAGCGCAGAGCAATACCGCGAGCGCGTCCTCCAAGCCTGTGAGTTCCTGGAAGGAAAATCGAGAGAAATGATCGCGACATTGGAAGACGAAATGCGCAAGGCGGCCAAGAAAATGAATTTCGAAAAAGCCGCCGAACTACGCAACATGGTTGATGACTTGCGCAGCACGACAAGGCCAATGCGTCGCTTTATACGTGGCAGTCTGCCGAGCTCGATCGATCCGATGGCTGACGTGCGCGCGTTGGCTGATGCGTTGCAACTGCCGCAGGTGCCGCGCGTGATGGAATGCTTCGATATCTCAAATATTTCCACGACGCATGTCGTCGCTTCGATGGTTTGTTTCCGGGATGGCGTACCGGATAAGGACAATTACCGCCGATATCGAGTGCGAACAGTGGAAGGACAGGACGATTTCGCCAGCATGGCTGAGGTTGTCCGGCGCAGGTATTCGCGTGTCCTGCTGGAGGCGCGTAACGCGAACTCCGATATCGCGGAGTTTTCGCAGGAGAATGCGGCCGATGCGCTGGCGCGAATTTCCCGTCATCCCGACCAAAAGCCTTCCCTGAGCGATAGTCGAATGGGTCAAGGGATCCCATTGCAAAACCCACACGTAACTTCGCGGGACTCCTCGACCCCGAAAGCTCTCGGGGCTCAGAATGACGAAGGTTTTGTTGCCGTCCGCTTGCCAGACCTGATCATTGTCGATGGCGGAAAAGGCCAGCTTTCCGCCGCGTGCCGCGAATTACAGCGATTAGGCTTGCACGATCTTCCCATCATCGGCCTGGCCAAGGAACGTGAGGAAATTTATCGGCCGGGCCGGGCGTTGCCCTTGCAACTTCCGATGGACTCCGGCGCCTTGCGGTTGCTTCAACGTATTCGCGACGAGGCGCATCGTTTCGCCAACGCGTATCATCAATTGCTCATGAAAAAGCGAGTCGGCGAAAGCATTCTTGATGATTGCCCCGGTGTCAGTCAGAACCGCAAGAATTTACTGCTGCGGAGGTTCGGCTCAGTGAGTCGCCTGCGCAGAGCAACAGTGGATGAAATCGCATCCACGGAAGGGATTGGCCGAAAGTTGGCCGAAGAAGTGCATCAATTCCTGCAAAGACATTGATTTATCCGTAGATTTGAAACTCACTCGCTTCCCAGCTCGCTCGCCACTACCCATCGCGGCTTTGCCTTCTATGTCGCTTGATCCCATCAGCTCCATTCGCAGATTAACGCAGGCTTTTTTGGAATGAGGTCACTCTGGGGAACTTTGGGCGGTTTGTGGATCGCGTTCTCGATCCTGGCAAGGTCGACCGCATTATTTGCCCAGGCGCTGGCGCCCTCTGCTGTGCCGAGCACAACCACACCTCCACAAACCGAAGAGGAAACAATTGTGCCGACGTTTGAAACACAAAAACTCGCGCGCACTTACATCCTTGATGTTCCAGCGCCGCGCGGCCAGATCACAGACCGCAATGGCGAATCGCTCGCGCAAAATAGGCTCAGCTACAATCTCGCCATCAATTTCCCTACGCCGCTTGATTTTTCCGATGCGCAAGCACTTAGCTTTGCCAAAGAAAAGATCGACAGAACCGCCAGGCTCATTGGTCGCAAAATCAAGATTTCCGACGAAGCGATTCTTCGCCATTACCATAACAGGGGAATCATGCCGATAGAGATCGGGCAGAATCTTAGCCAGTTGGAGTACGAACAGATCAAAAGTGCTCCGCCGCCCGGTGTGATTGTGCGCCCGATCTACGTGCGCGTTTATCCGAATGGAAAAGTGGCCGGCCAAATTATCGGTTACACCGGCAAGACCGGGCGAAATCCGGATGGGATTGTTGATAATCACGAGACCCTATGGCCTGAAACCGAAGGACGCGAAGGACTGGAGCAAACATTTAACGAAATGCTCACCGGCAAGCACGGCGAATACAAACTCACCTTTGACAAGGACGGTCGGAAGACCTCCGAGAAACTGATTACTCCCCCAGACCCCGGGTACAATGTGGTCACCACGATTGACCTGCGTCTCCAGCAACTTGCTGAAAAGGCGCTGGAAACGAAAGCAAAACGCGGCGCAATTGTGATTATCGACCCAAACAACGGCGACATTCTGGCGTTGGCCTCGTGGCCTGCCTACGATCCAAATTTGTTTGTTCCTTCGATATCAGCCGAGCAACTCAAGTTGTTGCAAGATGACAAGGACATCCCGCTCTTGCCGCGAGCGTATCGTTCGTCTTATCCGCCAGGATCGACCTTCAAAATTGACGTTGGAATCGCCGCGCTCGAAAGCCGTGCCATCCAGCCGGACGACCGATATGAATGCGTTCCGTCAATTCAGATTGGCAATGTCACTTTCCATAATTGGAAAAAGGGCAATCGCGGCGAGTTGAATTTCGTACAAGCACTCACCGAATCGTGCGACACATGGTTTTACCAGGTTGGGATCAGGACCGGCGCGCAACCCATCATCGATTGGGCATTAGCTCTGGGCTTCGGCGCAAAGTGCGGCATCCCTTTGCGCGGCGAAGCAGAAGGCCGTGTTCCCAACGATGAATACATGAAGGCAACGCACGGTCGCAGGCTGCTCAATGGGGATATCGCAAACATGTCGATTGGCCAGGGGGACGTACAAGTCACTCCGTTACAAATGGCCCAGGCCATGGGCGTCGTAGCAAACGGCGGGACACTCTACCAGACACGGCTGGTCCAACAGGTGCAGACATTCGATAACCAAATAGTTACTGCCTATCAGGTGCGAGCGAAAAGAACGCTAAACCTGTCATCCGAGACGCTGGACGAGTTGCACACGGGAATGATCGATGTTGTAAATGGCGCGGGCGGCACCGCCCACCAAGCCAGCCTCGATAACGCTGAAGTAGCCGGTAAAACCGGCACGGCACAATGGGGACCCAAAAACAAAGAGCGCACTGCGGCATGGTTTGCGGGGTTTATGCCAGCTGATCAACCGCGATATGCATTCGCAGCTCTCTACGAAGGCGACGTCGGCAGCAAGGTCCATGGCGGCTCTGCAGCTGCCCCAATGATTGCTGATGTTTTCAAAGAAATTTACAAGAGCGAAAAGGTAGTCGGCCAGCGACAGCGTCGCGGGCGCGAACAACCAGAAATTCGCCGCGCCGAACCGGTGGAAGAAGAAGACGAGTCAGATTAATCGTCTTACAAAACGCCTGTCATCCCGAACGAAATGAGGGACCTCACAACCGCAGTTTGCGTCTACTCCGATAGGTTGTGTGATCCATAGAGTTATGGGAGGTCCTTCGCCGTCTTCGCTGCTCAGGATGACCCGGATCACGCGGCCGCAGTTTCTTTCGGCAGCTCCATGGTACCTTTGAATTTCAGTGGTTCCTCCTCGATTCCAAAATTTTCAGAATAAAGTTGCTCGATTTTCGCAATGTCGTCGGCGGTAAGCGACGGGCATTCCGGTGCTTTGGCGAATTCAAGGAGCTGTTCTTCGTTGTAAATATTCGGCAGCGTCGAAGCTATACGATCATCGGCGAGTAACCACTGCAATGCCGCTTGTCCGAGTGTGCGCTGGGAATTTTCGAGGAAGCGCAGCTGCTCAACCTTTTTTATCCCATTCAGTAGCCAACTGCGCGGCCGATGACTCCGATGATCGGTCGGCGGAAATTTCGTCTCCGTAGTGTATTTTCCTTCCAGCATTCCAGACGAATGCGTCACACGAATAAGGAACATCGTGTCCTTATTGGCGTCCGTGGCCGCGTCGTGAATTGTGCGCCCGGGATGCTGCTCGAGCATGTTGTAAATGTGTTGCACGCTTGTGATTTCCCGCTCGCGAATACAATTCACGCCCTCGTAAAGCCAGCCAATCGCAGGGCCAAGCGCCATGCCGTAATAGCGAATCTTCCCGACAACCTTTAATTTCTCCAGCGTTGTCCACAGCGCATCGTCATAAACCTGCTCCATCCGAATGTTGTGCAGTTGCAGCAGATCAATGCGGTCCGTTTTCAGGCGCGTGAGGGCTGCATCCGTCGCGCGCACCACTGCTTCCGGCGAAAAATCCTGCGGAATTTCCCGCTGCCCTCGCCCGCGGGCTTCGCCGTGATGAACAAAATCGTATCCAACCTTGGTTGCGATCACGATTTCATCCCGCTGGTTCGGGAACGCTTTCGCGATCAGCTCTTCGCTCAAACCGTTGCCATAGGTATCAGCCGCATCGAACAGGGTGATACCGAGGTCGAGCGCTCGCTGCATGAGCGCAATCGCTTCGCCTTCGGTAAAATTTCCCCACCAGCCGGTGGAAATCGTCCACAAACCAAAGCCAACCTCGCTAACCGCCAAATCAGTGTTTTTGTAAGTGCGAAATTTCATTGCGGACCGAGCAAACGATCTTCCGATTGTCGAGTCGAGTCAAAGCCGTGGATTATTTCTGTTTCAGCTTCTAGTTTGATTTGTTCGAGCACGCGTATGTGAATTCGATGGATGAGCGCGTCAGACCAAAGCTTCCAATAAAGCTGTGGTTCCATGCGATTTGAATACCAAGTCGTTCCCAAAAGCAGCGTGCCGCTATTTTTGCGGTAAAGGCAAAATTCACCCCTATGCGAATTGAAATAGCCGTGCAAGTGTGGCGGTCTCAAATTGCGATACGGTGACAGCTCGGACAATGGATCGGGTTGCGCCACCACATCGAACGCCAGGCGTTTCGGTTCGTCCCAGACCGTAACCGGCTCCAAGAACTCGCCTGTAGAAAAAATGCAATGTCGCAGGGCACCAACACCGCGACCATCGATTTCAGCTCGCTTTGGATAAGCGACGCCCAAGCGGAAGATCCACTCATGCGGAGGCGGAAGTTCGTGAAATGAAATCACATGCTTCCACACAATTTCTGGCGGTGCATTGATCGATAACTGACTTGTGACAGCAAATTCCGTTGGAGAAATGTTCGTTCCCGCTTCGAATAGGGCCAGCAACGGAAGAGTCACACACGCTGCGACAGCGGATGAGCTTCCGCCGCAGCTTTTCCAAGATGTTCTATGGAGCAAGTGGGCGATCCATGCACCCAGCGTTGCTTCGCAGAGTGCAATCGGCGCTGCCATTTGCAGACAAACAACTCCTTCAGCGGCAATGCTGAGCAAGATCGCGCCTGTAATAGCGAGAGAGAGATATGCTGCTGCAAACGATTGTCGAAGAGTGCGTGGTCTAGCTAGGCCATGGATCCAAGTAGCAAGAAAGCCCATTAAGAACGGCAGTCCCAAGAAGAGCCAGCTCAAATAAGCTCCCTTTCGCTCAGTCGCCAGCAGGCTAAAGCCAATTCCGATCGCGGTTGAACAAAAAACTGCTAGCCCGGCGCTCGCCAGCGAGCTTTCGGGTGCCCATCTACGGGTCGGTGGCGGAAGCACTGGCGTTCGCGCTTCATAGACGCGTTCCGGGAGCACGCACAGGATGGCAAAGAGAAAGAACTTCGCAACTGGGACGAAGAACAACAAAATCAGTGGAATCGGAGCTCGCGCCGAACGGAGACGCTTTACTAAAAGAGTTAGGCCAATCCACGCGAACGGCGCAGCCCAAAGCAAAAGCACGGCGTCGAACTTCCAGCCGTCTGGCAAGTTATCGAACAAGAACGCGAGATGTGGAAATAGGTATTCTCGCAAACTCCACGTGCGATGAAAAAGCAACCGTGCCAATGCAAAGTCGCCCGTGATCTTGATCGCCACTAGGAAGATGGCCGCGAGCGCGAAGGAAAGGCGTGAAATCATTCCTCGCGGATCGAACAAAAGTTGCCAAATTTTCATAAGCCGGCAGCTCTTTAACACTCGCTTAGGATTTTGCACAACGCATGATCCAGTGGAAAGACGTTAAGTAATCGATATTGGACGTCCTGAATCAGAGGTTCGACGTTTGCGAAGTGCCAGCGAATTCACAAAGAAACAGCGCACTCCTCATCGTCGCTCACGGCTCGACGATGAACCCGGATTCGAGCGCACCGACGCTGGCGCACGCGGCCGAGATTCGGCGTCGTAACATTTTTGCAGATGTCGGTTGCGCCTTCTGGAAAGAGGAACCGAGTCTGCGCGACGCGCTATTTTTGTTTGATCCGGAATCGATCCGCGAAGTTTACGTGGTGCCGAATTTCATCAGCGAAGGCTACTTCACTCAGACAGTGGTGCCGCGCGAGCTTGAGCTGAACGGACGAACTACGAAACGACCGAATGGCCAGATCTGGAAGTATTGCGAGCCGGTTGGGAATCATCCTGCGATGACTGAATTGCTGCTCAAACGCGCACACGAGATCGCGCCCGGCGTGGATCCCGCCGAGACCACGTTGCTGATTGTCGCGCACGGCACTGATTTGAATGAGAACAGTGCCGTGGCGGCAAAACGCGAAGCGGAAAAGATCCGTGAGCTCGGAAAATTTGCGGAAGTGCTGAACGTTTACATGGAAGAACCGCCGCTGGTCTCCGAGTGGCGGACATTAACCAAGACTCGCAATGTTGTGGTAGTGCCGTTCTTTATCTCAGACGGACTTCATAGTTACGAAGACATACCCGAGTTAATCGGGATCGCGAATGAGAAATCGACAACCCCTTCGCACGCGGCGCGCGGTGAGATTTTCCGGGCCAATCCGTACCGCATCAACGGGCGCTCCTTGTTTTACGCACCATCCATCGGCACCGATCCCGGTTTTGCCGATATCATTGTCGAACAAGCGCAAAATTCCTGTTAAGTCAGGGAACAGGTGAGAAATTGCTGGATTACGTCTCGGATTCAGTTCTATGCTAGTACTTCGTCAAGCCAATCAAACGTCCGCTGGTGATAAAGCATGCGTGCTGTTCCCTCGCAATGCCCTCCGCTTCCCTCGACATCCGTGAAATGCATAAGCTGCTTCTTCTTTGATGCTACTGCATCGATGACCTCGGGAGCGCCAGTGGCGGTTGGGTCGCCATCCGCCATTGTGACCAGAATCGGGCACGTGATATTGCCGACGACCGCCGAGAGTTCAAAAAGCCAAAAGCTCTTTCAAGTAATCGAACAAGTTATCGACCGCGTGAACCAGCGGGCCACGCTGGAGCAATTTCCACCGCAGCATGGGATCCCCCGACGATCCCGTTAGCCACTTGACCATTGGGTCCAGGCACTTGGGGTCAATATTGGGAAAGTCCGCTTTTTGGTCATCAGATAAAGGAAGAGCGCTAATTACGTTGTCGCGCTGATCCCATTGCCTGGGATCGGCAATGACTGCAGTAGCCCGCGGTTCGAAGGCAGCTGCCCGCACAACGAGAAAACCGCCGAAGCTCCAGCCAGCCAGGATGATTTTCTCTGGGTCGACTCCCGGCAGTTTGACGGCGACATCCACAACGGGCGTAACAACCTTTTCCCAATCTGGACGCATTGGAAGGCGTTGCTCAATCAGTGCCCGGGCTTGCCCCGGCCCGTCGAAGAGGAGACAATGGTATCCGCGCGCGACGCGGCAAGAGCGTTCCCAAGCAACATCTCGCATACTGTGGAGTCGTAACCGTTTGTGTGGACGATGAACGGACGAGGCTCATTAGCAGTATCGGCGCGCATCAATAACGCCGGAAGAGTCATGTTCTCGTAGGGGATCTTGAAAATCTCAAATGGAGGATCGAACAGTGGCGCAGCCTTCACCATCGCGTTCCACTCGCGGCGCGACGATTCGGCTAGTGGAGGCTCCACCTTTGGACCAAACAGCGGATAGTATGCGGTCCGATGATACGTCGCAGCGCGGATGCATGCCTCTCGCGCGCCCACGGAATGTTTTCTTCTGACGCACTGGTCGCCAATCGACTCGATGCGCTCAGCCGTCGCGGTCCATTCCCGATGCCAATCGTGCACGTCGCCCGCGCCAATGCGGCCGATAGTATTCTTCACCTCGCCGAAATCTGACCCTGTACCTGCCCAGAACAGCGCGCGCGTTCCGAACGCTTCCCACATTTCGTTATGACTGAGCCAAGTCATGGCACCGCTCCGTGGTTTCTACTGATATCATTATCGAGGAAGCGTCGAACGTAAAAAGTTGAAATCGTGCTCGCGCTTCGCTTGTTTTTGCGCAAGATTGCTTTCCCGCGAATGAAGGAAACCACTTGCAAGAAGCTGCAGGAGATCGGGGCATTTGCGCTGGCTGGCGGCTGCACCCGAAAACGAATGAAACAACTGGTGGAAATGATTCGCGCGGCGCGTGACTATCGCTGGTTAGCGGTTTACAAAATCGTCAAAGAGGAATTCGTGATTCTCGCAGGCACAGGCGATGACCCCCCGACTTACCCGCGTTTTCCCATTACGCAGGGGCTTTGCGGCGCCGCGTTGGACTCGGGCAAACCGATTGTTGTCGGCGACGTACACAAAGATCCGCGGCATCTGCCCGCGTTTCATACGACGCGTTCGGAGATCGTTGTCCCCATGAGAAACAACGATCATCGGCGCATTCTGGGCATGTTGGATGTGGAGAGCGACAAGTTGAACGCATTTGGTGAAGAAGATCGTCAATTTCTGGAACGTGCCGGCGGCTTAATTGCGCATTGTTTGCATTAGCACGGCGCGCCGGGCGGTCGCGCCCTACCGATGGAAAATTCCGTCGAGCAGGCCCTCGAAGCTGTTCCTTTTTGTTTCGGCCAAATTTTGGTGCGAAAAACCGGTGACGATTTTGTTCTGTGCCATCGCGACGACGAAGCACACGATGATTTGGAAATCTTTCAAGGCCCAGAAGACGCGATCGAGATCGCAAGGTATGACGACGCGGGGAATTACCGTGCACTAAAGACGGCGCCGAATCTGCGGCACGGCTGGCGCATGGAGCTTCGGACATCGGATGGATTGAAACGCGCGCTTGATCATTTTTATCCAGGAAGACTGGCCATCTTCATTGCGTGGAAGACTGGTCGGCTGCGCACTACGCCGCTGCGCGAAACGTTGGATCGGCAATCCGGGATGTATCGTATAGCCGCCAGGATTTCGGATGCACAGATCGACGTTCTGGTCGCAGATTTTTGCCGATCCAATGATGGTTGCTTGCGAACAATTTTGTGGAAGCGCGACCAGCGCGGCGCGATTGCGTCAACAAGGTTGCCAAAGGAAAAGTTTGATCCGATTTGGGATCAGGTCGAAACGCCGGTTGAGCCGGCGGCATCCTTCGCTAAAACTACGGCGGACACCGTGACTCGGACGATGATTCCGCTGCTCTGCCAGGAGCCGTGCAATCTTTTGGTGGCCGCGTGCCGGAAAGTCGTAAAAGGGGAATGATCGTTCGCGCCCGCGTTGTCGTGACGATGGATGGAGCGCCTATTAACAATGGCGCGGTCGCAGTTTCCGGAGATCGAATTGATGGTTCGCCTCCCGGCTCATCACCCTCCCGGGCTGCCCGTCCATGTCGCTTGGCTCCCGCCGGCTCCGTTGTCGATGTTGGAAAATTTCCCGAAGTCTCCGCGCAATATTCGGGCCAAAGGATTATCGATCTTGGCGAGCAGGCTCTCTTGCCGGGTTTGATTAACGCGCATTGTCATCTCGACTACACCTGTTTGCGTGGGAAGATTCCCCGACAAAAATCGTTCACCGATTGGATCCGGGCCATTAACACGGAGAAATCGAAACTTTCGCCGGAGGATTACATCGTCTCGATCAACGAAGGATTCGCGGAGGCGAAAAGATTCGGCACCACAACCATCGCAAATCTAACCGCGTTTCCGGAACTGATCCGGCGGTTCCCTGGGCCGCCAATTCGGACTTGGTGGTTCGCGGAATTAATCGATGTGCGGGGCCCGTACCGGACAAACGAACTTGTCGATTCTGCAATCGAATCGCTGAAGTTTGCGCAAAACTGCGGATTAGCACCGCATGCACTGTTTACGGCATCCAAAAATTTGTATCAACGATGTGAGGAAGCCGGCAAAAACGTCCTGTTGACAACGCATCTGGCGGAATCGCGAGAGGAAATGGAAATGTTTCGCGATGGATCAGGTCCCCTTTACGAATTCATGGAAAATATTGGACGCGACATGAGCGACTGTGGCCATGAAACGGCGCTGGAGCTGTTCGTTGGCGCGTCCGGCGGTCACGCCCTACCGAAACGCTGGATCGTTGCGCACTTAAACGAATTGACTGAAAGCGACTTCGAATTGCTTGAAAAAATGAGGACAAAATTTCATGTCGCGCATTCACCGCGCAGCCATGACTATTTTGGTCACAGCCCATTTCAATCCGAACGTTTGCGTCGCCTTGGGTTCAACATTTGCCTGGGGACTGATAGCCTCGCCAGCAATGAGAGTCTGAGCTTGTTTGCAGAGATGCGTGCCTTGCAGCGCAGTGAACCTGAGAGCTCACCCGAGAAGATTTTTGAGATGGTGACAGTGAATCCGGCGTCGGCGCTACGTCAGCAGAACACGCTTGGCCGGATTCGGCCCGGATTTCGCGCCGATCTCATAGCCATTCCCTGCCGTGAAGGCCGAGACCTATTCGGAGAAATCGTGGCGTTTGATGGGGAAGTTGATTGGATCATGGCAAACGGACGGACGCAGAACATCCAATCACCTGCGGCTGATTCTGTTTGAATCCGAAATGGTTCTCCGCTGATCTGCTTGCTCGAGGTCTGCGACGCCGGTAAACTCGGCGTATGCCCGGACAAGGAATGCAGACCCGACTGCTTCCCGGGCAGAGCCTTGCCTTACAGCAGGTCCTCTCGCCCCAACTCCAGCAGAGCTTGCTCGTCCTCCAAACGCCGCTGCTTGAGCTGCGCAACCTGGTTCAGCAAGAGATGGAAACAAATCCCGTTCTCGAGGAATTACCGGATGAGCCCGGCCCCGATAGTCAGGACGAAGGCGAATCTTCCGGTGATGACAATTTCGAGAACGAATTCGAGAAGCTCGCGAGCCTGGATGAAGAATGGCGCGATTACATGGCGCAGTCGGCCAGTTCCGGCGCGGACGGCTTTCGGAGTTCGGGAGAAGCGAAAGATAAACGCCAGTTCTTTTTCGATTCCATTGCCGTTCAGGAAACGCTTCAGCAAAATCTGCTGGGACAACTGAATCAGACCGCTCTCAACGCCAGCGACCGCAAAGCTGCGGAGCTAATCGTTGGCAACATCGATGACAAAGGATTTCTCCAAAGCGCACCGGAAGAAATGGCGCTGAACTCGGGAATCCCCCAGGAAGATTTCGAAAAAATGCTGGCGTTGATACAGGGTTTTCATCCGCCAGGAGTTGGCGCGCGCGATTTGCGCGAGTGTTTGCTCATCCAACTGAGGCGAGAAGGAAAAGAAAATAGCCTGGAGTACAAAATCGTGTCCGAACACATGGAGGATTTGGGCAGGCGGCGTTTTCCCGAAATCGCGCGTCGGATGGGGATCAGCGTAGAGGACGTGCAAAAGGCGGCCGACAATATTGGGCGGCTGAATCCGCGTCCTGGCCAGGTCTTTGCGGCTGCGCCGCAAAACTATGTGCTGCCGGATGTGACGGTGGAAAAGGTGGATGGCGAGTACCAAATCACTTTGAATGACGAACAGATTCCGCATCTGCGGATTAGCAATCTATACAAAGATATCATTGCGTCGGGCAATACCCAGAGTGGCGAAGTCAAAGATTACATCCGCGATAAAATCCGGAGCGGCAAATTCCTGATTCGCTCAATCCATCAGCGCCAGCAAACGATTGCCAATATCGCGCAGCAGATCGTCGCGAGGCAACGCGATTTTCTCGAGCATGGATCATCGCATCTGAAGCCGATGACCATGAAAGAAGTCGCGGATGCCGTGGGCGTACATGAAACTACGGTGAGCCGCGCCGTATCGGGAAAGTACATGGCCACACCCCAGGGCGTTTTCGAGATGAAATATTTTTTTACACCCGGTTACCAGACCGCCGCCGGCGAATCGCTGAGCAACACCAGCGTGAAAGAAGCTATTCTAGACCTGGTGAAGCGTGAGGATGGCAATCAACCGTTGAGCGACAATGAGATCGTTGAGATTCTGAGCGAGCGCGGGATCCCGATCGCGCGACGCACCGTCGCCAAATACCGCAGCGAGCTGAATATTCTGCCAAGTCACATGCGGCGGAAATATTGATGCTCGCCTCATATATCATGTCGCCTTCTCTTCGCGCCGTAGTGATCGCCGAATGGCGGGGTCTTCCTGAGAGAAAAATGCGAGCCGACCGCTGGCAGTCGCCGGCGGAGTTGGTTCCAAAATTGATGCAGCGCCTCGGGTTACGCGAGCGTCTGCGTGAGACGGAGGTGATGGACGCGTGGGGAAAAATCGTCGGTGAATTTATCGCTACGCACTCGGCGCCGGTAGCATTGCGCGAAGGTGTTCTCTACGTTCGCGTGCTCCAGCCCGCCTTGCATTACGAACTGGAACAGATTTCCAAGTCCGAAATTTTGCGAAAACTTAAACAGCGTTTCGGCGGCGGGACGATTCGCGATGTCCGCTTTCGCGTCGGCTGAATTAACCGCGAAGCGATGGAGCACCAAGGGCTGCTCGCCCCGAAATGCCCGTGCGTTGCGCCGTGCTTCGGCCGAGCGTGACCTCGGCAGTGAAAGGTCGCTGTTTGCTCATTCCGATACCGAAGGCAGCAAGATTCAAAACGATCATTACAAGGGCAAAAAGGTACATTCCCATTGCCAGCCCAATCGCCGCGTGCATTCCCAAAATACACACCAACCAAAACAAGCGGGTCTTCCTTATCCAAATGAAAAATGGGTAACCAAGTTCGATTAGACAGATCGAAATTCCGAGGATCGGTAGCGCGTATTTGAATCGAACAAGAAGGTCCGGCGAAATAAGGTTGAAAGGCGGCCTGGTCAGCGATCGCCAGAGATTGGAGCCATCCCACCAGCCGTTGCCCAGACATTTCGCCAGGCCGCCGATAAAGTAAACGAAGCACATATGCACCTGTAAAACGCGCCGCCAGAAACCTAAGAGTTGTGGATTTCTTAGTTCTACTTTTAGCAGCCAGTGATCGAATGAGTATCGATCTGGCAACGGCGATAACATTAAATAGAAGAGGCCGGTGGTCATGAAGTTATCGGCGCCGTATGCGAATAGCCCACCGCTTTCCGCTGCACAGAGATGAAGAAACCACGCAATGATTGCGGCCGGGCGAGAGAAAAGGCCGACTAATAACAACAGTCCCATGCAAAGCAAACAGGCCCAGGCAATGGAAAGCACGGCGTCCTCGCCGATGTGAGCGTAACCGCCAAGAGCAACAAGCCAACCGAGTTTGGGAATGAGTGGACTGTCGAAGGATGTAATGGCCTCTCCAAGTTTGCGGCTGACAAGGCTCCTGTCGGTGCTGGCGAACAAATAGTGCCAGTCACTTCGCAAGAACAGCGCATAAACGGATACTTGCAACCCCAGGCCGATACGCAAAGCGCCAAGCCACTTGTCCGTTTCTAAGGGGAACAGAAAACCCATGAAATTTCCCGACCACCGCCGCAGTAGGTTCGTTGCATCATGTTCTTTCACGATGTGTGATTCAGAGACGGATTAAACGCATCACGGCAGCGAATTAGGAAACCCAAAGCGTAATGACGAAGCAGGATCGTATGTTGCGACTCTTCGAAACCAGAAGGCCCTCGGTCTAATTTGCGCTATCCGGTGCAATCTGTGGTTCCTCTATCGCTTCTGCCCTTCACGCAGGCTGAAATCGTAGCTGAACATGGGCTGGAACGATTCACCTTTTCCATGTTCAAAGTCACTAATGTCAGGCGCGTTAACCGCCCCGAAGGTGGCTCGAATTTTTTTCACGTCAGGGCGCTCTTGCCAGACAGAGAAGGCGAGCATCTTGACCACCACTTCCCTTAACGGTTCATAACGATTGTCTGCGAGTCGATCTAATAAACTAGCCAGCCGCAAAGCAGCTGCGTTCCCGCTCACGTGGGGCGACTCGTATTCTACTCGCCCGTCCTCGTGGTAAAGTTCGAAGATTAACTTGTGGTAACTTGGAATATTCGGCGCAAAAAAACTGTATCCAGCCTGGATACCGGCAGCATGCAAATAGGTGGCGATACCTTGCCGCACTGTACTGGATGCAGCCGCTTCCTTTCCCAACACAAATGCTGCCGTCAGTTCAGCCTTGCGCGCGTACTTGTCGAGCGCTGATGGCAATATTGTCGCGCCCTCGGCGATAAGCGAGAATATGCCGGCGAAACAAACGGCTGTGATGAGAAAAAAATGTATTCCAAACCAGGTCGCGTGAATGCGCTTGGAGAGCATCGCAGAATGTTTTTACACAACACAACGAAGGAAATGAAGATTTCATTCAAATTCTTTCCGTTGCCCCGTTTTCCTCCTGTTACCCCGAGAATAATTGGGACTTTGAAACGCGACCTAATGGCAAAATGGACGAGCAAGTCGCGAGCGGCCGGTGCGACCGGCGCTAAACAAACTCGTTCTGGGCTCGGAGAGCTCCGTCCGCCAGTACACAACACCGCCAGTCCCGAATACATCCGGGACTGGCGCATTGATTCGTTAGCTAAACGAGCGAGCGACTAAAGTGTCGCTGCTATCAGTTTCAGGTTGTCAGTCGCCGCCTTACTCTCGGTGGTTCCCGGCAGGACCATCTCGACGCACCAACCTCGGTCCATTCTTTGGTCCGCGTAGAACAGCGTGGCATTGTCCGTTTGAATATTCTTCAGGGAACGGGTCAGCGAGTTTGGCTTTTGGGTGGGCGCATGCATTGTGATGGCACTAAGGCCGATAACAGCCATAGCAACCAGCATTGCCGCGACCAAGCGTATGGTGATTTGGGCTTGGAGCTTCTTCATAAGTTGCGACGGTTACAGGCGATGTGAATAACTGTCAACTAGAAAAATAAAAAAGTTTGTACAGTGGCATCGAAGGCAGGGTGGGTCAAGTTACCTGAACATGCGTAGGATTTTTTCCTAGGACAACCCGCGTTGTCTAGCAGAAAATCGCAGTACGAAGCGAAATAGAGCAGGTGTTAGCACCTGGCTGCAATTCACTTTTTCAATGTTTCAAACTCTCTTACGTGGGATCAAACTGGCCATGCTCGACGAGGCTGTCGGAGCGAGGTCCAGAACCAGAAAAAGCCGTATGGAAAAATAAGGGAACACAAACGTCGGTCGTAATTGAAATCAGACAGCTGTTCCGCCAGTGGCCGTTTGGTTTAGGTTTATCGCTCGTATAAAAACAGCTCGTCCGTTTGTAAGCGCGCCGATGACAGAAACCAGCGGAGCGCCGCCGCAGTTCGGGAGAAATGCTACTTCGGCGCGAGCGAAGCTACGATCGCTTCAAAACGCGAATCCCCTCGCAACGGGTCCCAAAGCGGATTTAGATGCAAATCACCGTAAGTAACATGGCTCCCTGATAGCCTCGTAGCTTCGCTCAACCGTTCGATTGCGCGATCGTTATCGCCCGTCCAGGCATAAATGACGGCCAAGTACTGGATCAACATCGGGCCCTCAAGAGAGTTTTTGCTGACAGGTAGCAACTCGACAGCGCGCAAGCCTTCGCGAATGGCATCCTGTTTATTTCCTAGAACAGCATCAACCACACCGAGCGCGCAGAGGCCCTGGGCGTAATTTGGTTGGTCGCGTACGGTTTGCTCCAGTTCTTTCTGCGCAGTGGTGAAGGCTGCGCGAGCTGCCCGCTCGTCACCACGTAACCGGGCGACAAGCCCCTCACACCAAGTGTTAGGAAATGGGATGTTTTCGTTGTAACACCCGTCTGTGGGCATGGCAGCGAGCGCGCGCTCGGCGGCAGCTGGGTCCTGCTCTCCCAGCGCAAGGTCGAGCCATTGGATAACGAGAACAGGCGCCGCGTTTGGGTTCTGGGCCAGGACCGCCTCAATTGTGGTGTGTAGCGGTTTTGGATCTGCACGCCATTGAAGATCAATCCAGGCGCGTCTTACGCGGGTAGGAATGTCGTTTGGGGCTACCGCCAACACCCGATCCAAAGTTGCGGCTGTTTCTTTATAGCGGCGCAAAAGTTGATAAGTAAGAGAGACTTGCTGGAGTATGGAAAAATCGCGGGGGTCCAATTCCAACGCCTGCTTCATTTCCTCCAGAGATTTCTCCATGTGACCTTGGCGCCGATCAATGTAGCCAGACAGAAGAGGAATTCGCGATTCGTTAGGCAAAGTACGCCGGGCGGCAACCAACTCATTCCGTGCCCGATCGTAATCCGCATATGCCCAGTAGAAATGTTGAGCCAGAGCCAGATGCGTCTCTCCAGATTCGGGACGCAAACGGCGAAGCGATTGAATGGCCGTTTCGGACAATTTAAGCCGCGCATCCGTGTGATCGAAACCGAGGAAATAAATTCGGTCGTGTGCGCCGGCGAGCTCGCCATAGGCCAAAAAGAACAACGGGTCGCGCGCCACGGCCTGATCAAGCAGTTGCACCGCCTGCATCAGATCTTCTTTCGCCCGTGTGCTCCATGAAATCCCGCTGATAAGGTCTTTGCCTCGCAGATAAGAGTCGTAAGCAACCAGATCTGTCGTTGGCGGCTCTTGGATGGCTGCTTTTTCGCTCGATGAGACTTCCGCTCCGAGCTGATCTGCAATCTTTTGCGCAATCTCGCTCTGGAGCGTGAACACATCATTCAAAGCGCGATCGTACTCTTGCGCCCACACGTGAGCGTCGGTGCGCGTATCAATTAACTGGGCGTTCAAATGGATCCTGCCTGTTTCCCTGCGCACGCTTCCCTCGAGCACGTACGCGACGTTCAACGCACGACCAATTTCCTGTGTGTTCCGCGCGCCGCGATATTTTGCCACGCTGTTGTGGCTGATCACCTTTAGGTTGGCCACTTTCGCGAGTTTGGTGGAAACACCGTCGTAAACGCCGTCGGCGAAAAATGCATTTTCTTTATCTGAACTCAAACTTTCGAAAGGCAGCACCGCAATGCCACTCGCCGCTGGTGTGCCCGCCATCTCACCATTCCAAATCATCACACCAATTGTCGATCCTAACACCAACAGAAGCGTTGCCATTCCCGCGACAACTGGATTCCGCCGCGTCCAACGCCACGCGCGCGCAGCCGGTGAAACAGGACGCGCGACAATGTGGCGGCCTTCCAGCCAGCTTTCGAGGTCTTCGGCAAGAGCACCCGCAGAGCGATAACGCGCACCTGGTTCCCGCTCCAAACATTTCGCGCAGATTGTTTCCAGATCCCGATCCAACCCCGGCACCAATGTGCGCAGCTTCGGCGCCGGCTTCTCGCTCGCTTGCTGGATCACCTTGAGCGCATGCTCACCCAAAAATGGCGGACGACCCGTCAGCAAATCGAACAAAATCGCACCTAAACTATAAACATCCGACGTCGGACCAAGTTTGCCCGCCGATCCATTCACCTGCTCAGGTGCAATATATCCGGGCGTGCCAAAAATAGTAAGTGTGCGCGTCAAGTGACTGCTAGCGTCCAGCCATTTGGCCAGACCGAAGTCGCTCACCAACGGTTCGCCCCGCCCATCCAGCAAAACGTTCCCAGGTTTTAAATCCCGATGCAGGATCCCTTGCGCATGCGCGTATTGCACTCCCCGTACCACCTTCGCCATCAACGCCACTGCTCGCCGCGGCTCGTTACGCAATGCCGGAGCCGCCTCCAGCAAACTGCCCCCGCCGGCAAACTTCATGCTGAAAAACGGCAGCCCATCGTCGCATTCGCTCACTTCATAGATTGGCAGAATGTTCGGATGATCGAGGCTCGCCGCAGCCTGGGCTTCACGCCGGAAACGCGCCAGCGTCTCCTGCGAATCGGCGTGATAAGACAAAATTCGTTTCAGTGCCACGATGCGGCGCGAATGCCGCTGCCGCGCCCGATAAATCACGCCCATCCCACCGCGCCCGATTTCTTCAAGGATTTGATAATTGCCTATGCGCCAATCGGCGTCACACACATCGAGTTCACCAAGCAGGTCATCGAGCGTTTCCGCCTTCGCCGAGGTCTCATCGGGCGAGTTGCCATTATGCCCGTTGGTGCCCATGCCCGCGGAGAGCATACAGCTAAGACAAAGACTGCGTCCTACGCGCGATGCTGAGCCGCACTCGGGGCAGAATCCCGGCTCCTTTTGAAGGTCCACCGGGTCGGAACTGGAGGGCACGCGCATCGAAGGTCAGGATGGTAGATGAACTTTAGTGGGTTGCCAACTAAAAAATGGAATATTTTTGCCCACGTTATTCACTTGGTTTGAACGTTTGTTCGCATGGGAACGCGTGTATCTTTTGTCATTTGTTTGCTTCCTCTTTCGGCGCGACCGAAGCAAGGATTTTTTCAAAGCGTGGATCGCCCCGGAGTGGATCCCAAAACGGCAGGAGCCTTAATTGCCCATAACTAACCGTGCTTGGCGGACGAACGGCGATGGCCAGCTGTTCGCAAGCGAGATCTTTGTCGCCGGCCCACGCGGCGATCATCGCCAGATACTCCACCATGAGCGGACCATTGATTGCGTCCTTGTCGACCGGAAGAACTTCGACCGCGCGCCGGGCTTCGCGCAGCGCCTCATCTTTTCGTCCAAGAGCAGCGTCGATCAAACCAAGCACACACAGGGCCGGACCGTAATCGGGTTGAGCCCAGACGATTTTCTCCTGCTCCGTGCGAGCAGCCGTAAACGCGGCGCGAGCTTCATCGTCGCGTTTGGTCATGCGAGCGAGAACGCCTTCGATTAACGGACGATTCAAGTGAACCGCGTAATCGGTTAGAGGCATGTCACCGAATGCGTCCAGTGCGTTGCGTGCCCCAGGGATGTCGCGCTCGGCAAGCGCACAACTCAGCCAATCATTGGCGACATTCGGCAGAGCAGCGGGATCTGTATTTCGAATGGAATCGATCGTTTGATGTAATGGTGCCGTATCGGCCTTCGAATGAAATTGCACAGCCGCGAGCGCGACTTTCGTAATGATATCGTTCGGGTCCACAGTCAGCGCACGGTCGAGCACTGCTTTGTCTTCAGCGTAACGCCGGAGGACTCCGTAACTGATCGCAATCTGCTGAAGCGTTTCAGTATTACGCGGGTCAAGGTCAACTGCGCGCTCGAGGTTTTGCATAGACTCCTCCCAACGTCCCTGTCGCCTCTGGATGTAACCCATGAATTGGAATATCCGCGCATCATTAGGAAGAGTCTGGCGAGCAACTTTCAATTCAGCCAACGCGCCACCATGATCGAGGTGTCCATGATAAAGATCTCTCGCGTGCGCCAAGTGTGTTTCGCCTGAGTCTGGACGAAGGCGAAATGCCCGCTCAATGGCCGCTTCAGCCAACGCCAGCCGCGCCGGAGTATGGTCGAAGCCAAGAAAATAAAGCTGGTCATGAGCGCACGCGAGCTGGCAGTAGGCTTGAAGAAAGGAGGGATCGCGCGCAACGGCCTGGTTCAGCAAGTCGACTGCCTGCAGCAGATTCGCTTTCAGCGCACTACTCAGACGCAGCATAAGAAGATTATTGGCTCGATTGTAGAGATCAAAGGCTATGAGATCAGTCGTGGGCGGCTGTTCAACGGCCAATTTCTCCGCAGTCGAAATTTTCGCGCGAAGGCGCCCAGCGACCGTTCGGGCAAGCTCACTTTGGAGCGCAAACAGGTCGTTCAAATCGCGATCGTATTCCTCTGCCCAGACGAGATTACCTGTGCGAGCGTCTATCAATCGAGCCTTGAGGTGAAAACGCGCGCTCCCGCGACTGTGGGACATGGTACCCTCCAGAATGTGAGAAACCCCAAGCGCTTTACCAATCTCGCGAATATTCCGCTTCCCGCGATACTGCATTACGCTGGTATGGCTGATCACCCTGAGATCGTGGATGCTGGCGAGTTTGGTCAAAATGTCGTCCTGAACACCATCGGCAAAAACGGCGTCCTCTTTATTGTCGCTCAAACTTTCGAAGGGCAGAACAGCAATGCCGGTTGTCGCCGGGGGGCTTGCCGCGCCACCCTTCCACATCATCGCCCCTGCCACCAATCCCAATGCCATCAGAAGCACTGCGATTCCCGCAACAGCTGAATTGCGCCCGGTCCAGCGCCAGACCAGCGCGGGCGGCGAAAGGGGCCGCGCGGCAATGGGCTGTCCTTCCAGCCACCGTTCGAGGTCTTCGGCAAGAGCGCCAGCAGAGCGATAACGCGCACCTGGTTGCCGCTCCAAACATTTCGCGCAGATCGTTTCCAGGTCCCGATCCAGCCCCGGCACCAATGTGCGCAGCTTCGGCGCCGGCTTTTCGCTCGCTTGCTCGATCACCTTAAGCGCGTGCTCACCCAAAAATGGCGGACGACCCGTCAGCAAATCGAACAAAATCGCGCCTAAACTATAAACATCCGACGCCGGACCAAGTTTGCCCGACCCGGCGCCCGCTGGATTGACTTGCTCCGGTGCAGCGTAATCAGGCGCACCGAAGGCGGTGAGCGTGCGCGTGAGATTGCTCGTGGGTTCCAGGCATTTGGCGAGGCCGAAGTCGCTTACCAGCGGTTCGCCCCGTCCATCCAGCAAAATGTTCCCAGGTTTTAAATCCCGATGCAGGATCCCTTGCCCATGCGCGTATTGCACCGCCTGCGCCACCTTCGCCATCAACGCCACCGCTCGTCGCGGCTCGCTACGCAATGCCGGGGCCGCGTCCAGCAAACTGCCCCCGCCGGCAAACTTCATGCTGAAAAACGGCAGCCCATCGTCACCCTCGCTCACCTCAGAGATTGGCAGGATGTTCGGATGAAGGAGACCCGCTGCAGTCTCCGCCTCGCGCCGAAAACGCAGCAGCGTCTCTCGCGATTCGGCATGATAAGGCAAAATTCTTTTAAGCGCCACGATGTGGCGCCTGTGTCGCGCCCGATAAACGACGCCTATGCCACCGCATCCGATTTCTTCGAGAATTTGGTAATCACCTACTCGCCACTCGGCGTCCCGCATATCGAGTTCCCCAAGCACGTCCTCAAGCGTTTCTTCTGACTGAGGTGGCGAGACTCGAGCGCGCAGGCCCTGAGCAAGCAAACAGCTCAGACAAAGACTGCGTCCTATGCGCGATGCCGATCCACACTGCGGGCAGGTGAGCGGTTCCTTTTGCAGACGAATTGAAACAGGAATGCCGCTCATCGGATTCTAAAAACTTAAAAAAGGCTGCAAACGGAGGGAGCCAGGGCGAGAGTCGAGTATCGGCTGTCCGCTCCGACGCCTCCTCTATGCATTCTCCGGAATTGGCCGAGCGGAGTTCTCAAAAAAAAATGTAATCGCTAATCAATACGAATGGACAACATTCGGACGCGAAGTGACTCGTCGATCAGGACCGACAATATCCAAGATCTAAATCAAACGTCCGACCGAATTGTCGCAGAACGAAACAGACTTAGTGCTCGAGGGTCTTTTGCGAAAATGCGTCAGAAATTCGCCCCGTCTACACGTTGCTCGATCTTGCGAGCTCTGATCTCGAATTTTTCTGACTATTCTGCAGCGCTTAACGCCGCACAGAGATAACGGAGTTCGTCATCGATCTCGTTCGGTCCTTCGACGGTTTGAGCAACTTCTTCGCGGAGCAGCGCGCGATAGCGTTCGCGTAACCTGTGCACAAGGCGTTTCACCGCCGCCTCCTGCAAGCCCAGCGTTTTTGCGTACTTCGCATAGGAAACGTCTTCCCGCTCAGCCGCGAGGCAATTATTCAACACATCGAAAACACGTCGACGACCACGCTTTTCGCATTCATCGCCCAATCGCCGCAAAGCGCGCTCGACCACCGTCGCCGCCCAACGGACATCAAAGATTCTTTCTGGCGACCATTTGTCCGAGTCCTGCTCCGGGATCGACAAGTGCGATGGCGCCTCAGCCATCCAATCGTCCCATGAAACGAATTGCACGTCGCCACCGCGTTTCCGCGCGTGACGTTTGTCCACGGCATCGTGCAAGAAATTCTGTAATGCCTTGAGCACGAGTGAACGGAACCGTCCCCGGCTCCGATCGGCCCGTTGCAAAAGCCGACCTTTCAGCACCATCGCGAAAAAATCCTGTGTCAGGTCCTGAGCGTCAGGGACAGAGTGACCCTGGCGGCAGATGAACGCAAAGACCGGCCGCCAATAGATCTTACAGAGCTCGGCAAGGGCGGCGTGCGCCTTCTCTTCATCGCCTTGAGAATCCGTGCACGACAAGACGATGCTCCACCGGGTCGTCATGAAGCGGTCGGGGCGGCGTGCGCCGGCCTGAGATGCTTCGGATTTCACAGCCGCCGATCATCTCACTTGCACGATTGTTAGGCAAGCTCCGAATTTTCCGCCCGTTACTGGAATATTGCGCGTTGCTGTGGATCGACCCGCCCTGGAGGCGGTGCCGGCCACAGAAGCGAGCCCGGATCCCCTGTCGGGAATCGTAACAGAAACCCGCTATGAAAATTGGCACGGGAATTTCGGGAAAGGAGTCCCCTGCGCCCTGAATTCCTAACGCTGCGGGGAAGCTTTGAGCTTCCCCGCGCAGCTCTACGGCGAATATTTCTCAATAGTAGCGCCGTGCTACCTGATCAGTCATCGCAGTGTCCAGGGCCGATCGTTCCCTCGTTGTATTCGGTGAGGGTATCAGTTAGCTCGCTAGTCTGGGCTGGTGACAAATAACCATTGCCAATCGGCGGCACGATCAGCCCTCCGATCATGCCGTCCGCGTCGATTACGGATTGCTGAACCGCTGCCGGATCGGCTCCGTTGGCTATATTCAACTTTGCGGCGATGAGCTGGTGCGCCAGAATCACAAGCCCGTTGGCCTGCGCAGGACGATTCAGGATTTGAAGTAGCTGTGATTTATTATAGCTGACGGCGCCGAGCGTCAGATTTTGCAAGGGCCAAACGTCGGAATGGTTTTTCCAGTAGCCTTGCGAATACGTGCAATTTTGTCCCGGATTGCACGGCAGCGTCGCGCAGGCAATGGAATTACCCCACGGGCTTGCATCACAAGAGGCTGTTTCGCTCACACGACAACGGAATACATAAGCGGTGTCACACAGGAGCGGGTTGCCCGAGCAATCGCTTCGCACACCAAATGAGTCGAACAATCGGTCATCTCCGATGACCACCTCGAATGTTTGGTTTGGCGCCAGACTGTTGGGAAAACTGGCCTGGCAAACTTCGTCAGGATTATCCGGCCATTGATTCCCGTTAGCGATAAAGTCAGCCACGGTCATCCATTCAATGACAAATCCATTCGGCGCGCCGGAGTCACCAACGGTCAGATCGAGTGCAATGTTTGAAGATGCAGACGTGCTACACGCGATTGACGGCTGGTCTAACTGGCATGGTGTTGGCGTAGGTGTTGCTGTCGGGGGCGCCGTAGGGGTAGGTGTCGGAGTCGCGGTAGGCGTTGCAGTTGGGGTTGCCGTAGCTGTCGGAGTAGCGGTAGGCGTAGCAGTTGGCGTTGGTGTGGGTGATGCGGTTGCTGTGGGGGTCGGAGTAGGAGTTGCCGAGCAATGCATTGCGCAACAGAGATCTCCCTTATTATAATGGGCAAGTTGATCTGCATATCCTTGCACATTACCAAGTGGAATAAACCCGCTGCCAATAGGCGGTATTATCAAATTTCCGATCAGCACGTCAACGTCTGTAACTGTTTGTTCAATGCAGTCAAAGTTTGCACCATTTGCAATATTTAGCTTTGCTGCAATTTGCTCTTTCGCTACTGCTATAAGTCCGTTATCGCCGGTTGACTCGTCCATGATGGATTGCAGTTCTTCCCGATCGTAAGTTACGTTTCCTAATTGCAGTTCTTGTACGGGCCAATTTGGAATTGCGGCCCACTCATTACGTGTATAAACACATTGCGCACCTGGAGTGCACGTCGGGGTTGCCGTTGGTGTGGCTGTCGGGGTTGCTGTTGGGGTAGGTGTCGGAGTTGGTGTCGTCGTAGGCGTCACGGTTGGCGTTGGCGTCGCACTTGGACTAGGCGTAGAGGTCGCCGTCGGGGTGGGCGTTGCGGTTGGTGTAACCGTCGGGGTCGGAGTAGGTGTCGGGGTTGGATCCGGTGTAGGTGTAGGAGTTACCGTTGGTGTTGCCGTAGGAGTCGCAGTAGGGGAAGCGGTGGGCGTCGCAGTCGGAGTAGGTGTAACGGTAGCTGTTGGAGTCGCTGTGGCTGTTGGAACAGGAGTTGGATCCGGTCTTGGCGAAGGAGTCGGTTTCCGTGAGTGCGGAATTGGGGTCGGCGTTGGGTCAGGCGTCGGCGTTGGCGGAGGCGGAGTCGGCGTTGGCGGGGGGGGAGTCGGACTCGGCGTCGGGGTAGGTGTTGGCGTACAACATATTTTCACTGTGAATCGAATCACGTACCACGGGTCGTTGAAAAAGATAGTGGTGCGCGTCCAGCAAAAGCAGTAGCCGCCAACGGACGTTTCTCCTGACCAATTTCCACTTCCTCCTCCGCCGCCAGTCAATCCGGCAGGAAAATTCCAGAACGCGGCCCTTTTAGCAGCTTGCGGCCACGAGGAGTTAGCTATTGCGCCTTTCAGATCGCCGATATTCTTTTGAATCGCGGCGTCAAAGTCTGTTCCTTCTGTGATGGACACACTGCCAAGCGTCCCCGGTGGTAACTTCGAAAGAAGCTCGTGGGCATATTGTGCCGCCTTTTTTTGTACATTTCTGGCGCCCAAAAGCTCCTTCGAACGATGGTTGCGATGTTTTTTTCTTTTATTGTGTTTTGCTGCTTCAAGTGGCGCAAGTGGAGCCAAAGCTACCAGAATGGCTAGTACAGCTGCTATCTGTTTTAGGAAATTGGTTTTCATATTCTCGTAATGGCAGAGGCCTTACTGCGTCACACGAAGGCACGTGATGTATTTCCCTGCTTAGGTCTTTATCCGGAAACGGCCCAACCAGGTTCTCGAAAGATTCACACGTGGCGCCTTATTATCCGACTCAGTCGTCGTGTTACTTGCTAAGCGGTTTCTACAATGAGGCCACGCTGCAACTGCCTTCTGGGCAATTGCCTTCCATTCCAGTTGTTACACCGCGCTACGAACTTGGCATTCCACCACCATTCGCCGCAGTGACCCCGGGGCAGTCACAAAGATGTCATAGCTATCTAAGCTATGTTTGCAGGCATAGCCCTACTGCGCAGACTTAATAGTCCTATGCGGGACTGGACCACCTCCTAGGTCTTTATCCGGAAACTGCAGGGAGAAGTTCCCGAGAAAGATTTGCTTTCGAGGATGCGGCGAGATGTTTCGGTCTCGTTTGGGAGGGATGGCCTGTTGCGTGAGGCACCTGACCTGCCAGGTGTCGATGGATCCTGTAGATAAAAAAAGCGACCGGTATTCCACCAGTCGCCTTTTTATTAAAATGTACCTTGTATTATCAGGCCATCTTAATCATTACAGTGACCAGGACCAATGGTTCCCTCGTTATATTGAGTAAGGGTTTCAACCAATTCGCCAGTCTGTCCGGGTGCCAGGTAGCCATTGCCAATCGGCGGGACCACCAGGGCTCCGATCATGTTGTCGGCATCGGTCATGGTTTGCTGAATAGCTGACGGATCCGCTCCGTTGGCCACATTCAGCTTCGCGGCGATCAATTGGTGGACCAATATGACGAGGCCGTTGCCCCGCGCGGGATCATCCAGGATCGCCATGAGTTCCGCAGCCTGATAGGTCGCTGTTCCCAGAGTAAGGCTGGTTACCGGCCATGCGTCTGGATGGTTACGCCAGTAGCCTTGCGAATAGGTGCATGAGCCTGGTCCAACACACGGCAACGTGGCGCACGTAATGGTGTCGCTAATCCTGAGGTGGCCGGTGGCATCAAGTGCGGAGGCACGAAATACGTACGCCGTATTGCACAGTAGCGGAGCTCCCGAACAAGGGCTGGATGCGGCGCAGTTGTCATACAGGCTGTCATCGCCGATGACGACGGTAACGTTTTGCGCGGGGTGAAGGTTGTAAGGAATGCAACCCGACGATCGAACGATGCCACTAAAGTTTGCCTTGCAGAAGCTTGGAGCCTGCGCGTTGGGAACCTCTGAAGTTCCGGGCCATTGGTTTCCCAAGGCCACGTAGTCGGCCAGTGTCATCCATTGGATTGTAAAGCCGGCCGGCGCTCCGGTGTCTCCAGCTGTAACGCTTATCGCGATATTCGAGGCTGCTGATGTTTCATAGGAAATTGTGACAGGCTGGATTGTGGGAGCCGGAGCAGGGCTAGGTGGCTGGCCCGGACGCGGCACCGGTGTTGACCTGACTGCAGGCACTGGGATAGGCCGGTGAGGCAGTTGTGCCGAAAAAGCAGCTGGGTTCATCACCAAGCTGCCAAGCGTTAATATCGTTAATAGGATTATGCTGTTAGTTTTCATTTTTTTCCCGAGGTTGCTCAAGGCTGTTCCTCCCGCCTCAGGCAGGGGAACCTTTTCACCGGCACTTAGCCGCGCCTTTGATTTGTTAGGCAGGAACAAAGATTCGTTCCCGCCCCTTTAATATCTTGTCACCTCCTTCTCCGGAAAAGGCGGGATAGAGTTTTTGAAAAGTGTAAAGTTTTCCAGAAACCGCCGTTTCACGGAACGACAGAATCTTGTGCAAGAAACGCGTTCGGCCGCCTCTTTTATGGCGATCGTATGCCGAGGGAGAATCTTTTCACCCTCGTGGGCCTGTTGGATCGGCCCCGAAACTTTGGGCGGCGATGCTGAACCAATCCGGTCGGCGCGAGATGACGCTCGAGGAGCTTGGCTTAAACGTGATTGCCGGAGTGTTTGTGTCGATCTTTGAAGGTAAGCTCCGCGACTCCTGATTTATCGAGCTCGCCCAAGCCTTCCGTCACCATGCGGTCGTATTGTTCCTTGGTCGCGCGCGCGAGTGGTAAATCGAGGCCGAGACTGCGCCCGAGCTCGAGAGCAATCCCGCTATCTTTGGCCGCGTGCGCAGCGGAGAAAAAGCAGCTGTGCTCGCGATTTTGCATATCTTCGCCATCGGTTTCCAGTACGCGGGATGCCGCGCCTGTCTGGGAAAAAACCTTCCTCAACATTTCCAAATCGAGGTCGAGCGCCGCGCCGAGGGCAAGTCCCTCCGCCAACCCTGCGGTGTTGATGTTCATCACCATGTTGACGAGCGCCTTCACCTTTGCAGCTTCGCCAGCCTTGCCGATAAAACGCACGTCTGAACCAAGCTCCTTCAAAATCGGTTCGGCTTTGCGGAACGCATCTTCCGTTCCGCCACACATCAAATAAAGCCTGCCTTCACGCGCCTGGGGAATACTCGATGCCATGCAGGCTTCGAGCGTTTGTGCCCCTGCTTGATGCGCCAGTTTTTCAATCTCGACATGCACCTGTGGTGAGATTGTCGCGCAATTAATGAACAGCTTGCCGCGAGCATTCACCAGCAGATTGTCGCCGCTTCCTGCGAAGATGTTTCGCATCGCGTTGTCGTCGGTCACGACAGTGAAGATCACGTCAGATTCTGCGGTTACTTCCGACAGGTCTTGAGCGGCGGCGCAGCCAAGCTCCGCGGCAAGCGACGTAGCGGTCGCGCGATTGGTGTCGTAAACAGCCGTGATGTGAAACTGTCGATCCCTCAGTCTGCGGGCCATGTTTGCGCCCATCCGGCCCACTCCAACAAAACCGATGTTCATGAATGAGATTTTTGATTTTTGATGGTTGAAGGTTGAGGTTGCGAGGCTGAACGTCGCGCCGACGTAAAGATAGCGGTGAGTTCGTCAGCCTCCTTTAACAGCGAGGCGACCTTCTGGTGAGGAACTAATTTCCCTTCGTCAATAACCTCGAGCCAATAAAGACTCTCGTCAGCTTCCTCTGCCACAGTTCCTATCTTCGAAGCGAATTCAGCTCGCGAACGTGCGCGGCACGCTGCACGATAATTCGCGCCGACTGACGTGACACTTCGCACCAGCTGGTTCGCAACCGCGCGCCCTCCGATCGTATTTGGCAGATTGTTTAACAGAATGAGAATTCGCAGGCCAAACTGCTTCGCACGTTGCTTTAATTCCTCGCTCGTTGTGCTCATTCGCGAACAATCAAACCTCAAACATCAACCATCAAACATCTTTTAAATCCGTTCCGCGAAGAAAGGATTGTGCTCTTTCTCTTCGCCCACTGTTGTCATGGGGCCGTGACCCGGACAAATGATTGTTTGATCCGGCAATGTGAGAATTTTCTCGAGGTTAGTCCGTAGCGCGTCCCGATAGGAAACGTTTCCACCACCCATCGATCCGGCAAAAAGCGAGTCGCCCACGATCGCGATGGGGCGTGCGAGCCCAGTCACCAGATATGTCATGCCGCCTTGGGAATGACCCCAGGTCAGCCGTGTATCAATTTCCAGATTTCCGAGGTGGAAGTGCTTTCCTTCGTCGATGGCCTCGGCGCCGGAGACAGGTTCGCGGGCAGGGACAAAAACATCCGCACCGGTCTCCTCGCGCAGACGCGGCAAGTCCGCGACATGATCCGGATGCGCATGGGTAAGAAGAATCAATTGCACGTTTAATTTGTGGCGGTTGGCAAATCGCAGCATTTCGCTGCAATCGGCTCCAGTATCGAAGGCCGCGGCAACGCGGCTTGCCGGATCCCAGACGAGATAGGCGTTCACGGTCATATCGTGATACCTCGTGTTGAATTGCGCGAAACCGGCGCGCTCATCGATTCTTTCGGGACGCCATTCGCCCTTCGCGAGCTCGCAAAGCGGGCCCGCGGAAAGACCCAGGACTGGCGCAACGCGCTGCAGGGCCTGCTCATCGACATCGCCTTCGCGTAGTTTGCGGATCGTTTGCAAATCGACGCCCGCTTTTTTTTCCAGCTCGGAATCAGAAATGCCCAAACCGCGTTGCGCCTTTCCGATGATATCACCAACGTTGTCTTCGAGAGAGATCATATTCTGTGGATTCTATTGCTTAAACGTTAATCGGTTGTGCCTCTCGAATAACGCGCAAATCACCAATCCGATTTAGTACCAATTTTTCAATCGAAGCGGCAACGCGGGTAACGGAAAATGCCGCGCCCGTTTCTTTTTCCATGGAAGTCATTGCAACGTTATTGATGCCGCACGGAACGATGTGATTAAAGGGCGAAAGATCGCCTGAAACATTCAACGCAAAGCCGTGCATGGTGATCCAATGGCGAACGCCTACGCCGATGGAAGCGATCTTGCGGTCGCCGACCCAAACTCCGGTAAGCGATTCACGCCGGGAAGAAGCAACTTCGAATTCAGCGAGAAGATCAATGAGCAATTGTTCGAGCCAGCGCAAATATTTATGCAAATCCTGACCGCATCCGCGCAAATCGATAATCGGATAACCCATGAGCTGTCCCGGCCCGTGATAAGTGGCCTGGCCGCCACGATTGATGGCGAAAACGGGATGCGGCAAATGGCCGGCGTCCAGTTCGCCACGGCGAATCCGTCCTGGGGCGGACAAACTCGATCGATCCGGCGTCCGTCCGATCGTGTAAACCGGTTCATGCTCGAGTAAAAGCAATTGATCTTCTACTGACGAATCGTCACGCTTCTTCAACACAATTTCTTCCTGCAACGCGAGTGCGCGTGTGAACTCTACCCGGCCGAGCCAGCGCACGTGAAGATCTGGAGGGCGGAGCTCCTCCGACGCCGTCTTTGCTGAGTACAACTCCGCTCGGATGCCAGGCTCGCAGGAGCTCGCGCCTCCATTCATATTTGCATCCCCCCTGGAAGGCCTACGGCGACCGCTTCCTGCGAGCGCAGATGCGTCAGTCCGATTGCGAGTGCATCGGCGGCATCAGCGCCTGGCGTTTCAGTTAAACCGAGAAGAGCGCGCACCATGAACGCTACCTGATCTTTTCCGGCCGCGCCGCGCCCAACGGCGGATTGTTTGATTCGTTTCGGAGAATATTCAAAAACTGGCAATCCGTTTTCTGCGGCCGCCAGGATGGCAGCGCCTCGCGCGGCTCCAAGAAGAATCGCGGTCTTATGGCTTTGCACATAAATGACCGATTCCAGCGCGCAACAGTCCGGTTGGTGTTCCCGAATCAGTTCTACCAACCGATCGCGAATCGCAACCAGACAGGAAGAAGACCGCATCGAGCTGGCATTGTGGATTGTCCCGAAATAGATGGAGCGCGGTTTGCCATTGTTTGCATCGACAATCGCAACACCGGTGTTGCGCAGAGAAGCGTCAACGGCGAGCACGCGCATTACTGTTAATCTTAAAATCACCCGGTCCGGGTTCAACATGGAATCGACAAGTTCCTCCGCAACCGCTTTACTCCCGGCAAAATGTGGAACGCAGTGCATACACGAACGGCGAGCAAAGAGTTAATCAGCTCCCTTACGATCATCGTGATCATGATCGTTGCTCTTTCCACCGCGCCTTCGTTATTCGCTACGACGAAAGGCTTGAGTCAAATCGTAACGCCGGATTTGCAAGGAGAAGGAGATCTCTCTCTAAGTCTGCAAATTCAAGACAAGCGGATTGCGAACCCGTATCAATTGCAAGCCGAGCTGGGCCTGACGAAATGGGCGGAGGCAGCCGTGTTTCGCGGATTTCAACCGGACGAGTGGATCTTTGGAACAGAGATCGGATTACTGAGGAAAGAGCCTTATCTTCTTTCCGTTGGGTTCATCAATTGGTCGCCTCACCTGAATGTAGATCCTCAGCCCTTTATCGAAGCCGGCTACTACACCGAGCATCATAAGATCATCGCCGGAGCGATTCATGCCGACTACAAAAACGAAGCAATTCTGGGCTATGCCTACGACTTTAATGAAAGATGGCGGGTGCAGGTCGACTGGCAGAGCGGTTCCGAAAACTCATCGACGATCGGCTTCACCTGCAACATCACACCAGACTTCCAGTTCAATCCCGCGCTCTACATTAACAATGGTTCAAAGCACGATCTGTTTGGCTACATAGTTTTCACGTACACGTTTCATCTCTGGAGTCGCGAAAAAAGAAAAGAGCCCGGCTTTTAACAAAATGCGTTGAGCACGTTGCGGCCCTATGGTTATTGAGTGCCGGAAAACTCAAAATCTCCAAGAAGTCGCATTAGCGCCGGCCTGCTCATGTTCCGGCGCAGGAGCAACAAATTGGAAGTTCTGCTGGCGCACCCCGGCGGACCCTTCCACGTCCACAAAGACGACGGCGCATGGACAATCCCAAAGGGTGAAGCGGCTCTGGGAGAAGATCTCCTGACGCGTGCTCAGATCGAATTTGAAGAAGAGGTCGGATTTCGCCCCGAAAGCTCTCACGGTTGGATTGAGCTCGGCTCAATTATACAAAAGGGTGGCAAAACTGTGCACGCCTGGGCGTTCGAAGGCGATTTACCAGAATCGTTCGAGTGCAGGTCAAATCTGTTCGAAATGGAATGGCCACCGCGCTCAGCCAAATACCAGAAATTTCCAGAAGTCGATCAGGCGTGCTTCTTTTCGGAAGAAGTCGCCAGACGAAAACTTAAGCCGGCGCAGGTGCCTCTTCTTGACCGCTTGCGCGCCGCGATAAAAGGCTGATCGGCAGACAATATCGGAACTCATCATGGTAGGGACGGACCGCTGGGCCGTCCTCCCCTCGGCGCGCCCGGCGGTCGCGCCCTACCAAGTCGCACAAATTTGGTTACGAGATTGGTTTTAGGCGTTTAAAGCAAACAGTGCGTTCCTTGCCGGACACCGATCCGCTCTGGTTATATGTGACGATCTTAATAACAATGAGATCTCGTGCTCAGAATGGACAGTCGATCGGCTCCGCATCATGGATGAAACGTCTCTTCAGCGTTTGGAATCTTGAAAATATCAAGATTGTTAAACGCGTAATTGTCTCAGTGGTCGGAGCAACGGTTCTCCTTATCGGCGTTGCGTTCCTGATTTTGCCGGGGCCTGCGTTCATCGTCATTCCGGTCGGACTGGCTATTCTTGCCACTGAGTACGCGTGGGCGCGGCGGTGGCTAAAAAAAGTTCGTCGAATGGCGAGCGATGTTGTTGGCGGCCGCAGCCGCACGGCCCCGGAAGATTCTGCCGTTTAGCTTTACGTCCGCTCTAGCAGGAGTTAATCAAAACTTGTTTAGCCCCGTTGCGACCCGTAAGGCCTCTTGCAATGACCATCCATATGCATCGTAGCGTGATCCGCCTCTCCCTTGGCGAGGGAGAGGACTGAGGTGAGGGTTGTGGAGGACAAGGACCGTTCCGTCACCGAACCACCCGCGAGTTCGCCACCAGCGGGTTCGGAACCCGAGGATGAAATTTTCCTGGAAGGACCGCGTTCGCGTTTCGCTGAATTCTTCACGCTCTTGCGAGTGATGCGCGATTTCTTGCGCGGATTTCGCACCCTTCATTTCGTTGGTCCATGCGTGACGGTTTTTGGCTCGGCCCGGATCAAACGCGACGATCCGCATTATGAGCTAACCAGAAAAATGGGGGCAGCCATTGCGCGGCTTGGCTTCACTGTCATCACTGGCGGTGGCCCGGGCATAATGGAAGCTGCAAACCGCGGCGCCAGGGAAGCTGGCGGCCGTTCTGTTGGCTGCACTATCGAACTGCCGTCTGAGCAGCCGACGAACGCTTATCTCGACCGCTGTGTGCGGCTGCATTACTTTTTCGCCCGCAAAACTCTCCTGGTTAAATATTCCTACGCCTTTGTTGTCATGCCCGGCGGCGCAGGCACCCTCGATGAGTTGTTCGAAGCGCTCACTCTGATTCAAACCGGAAAGATTAAAAATTTTCCTATCGTGATTATGGGAACCGATTATTGGAAAGAGCTGCTCCATTTCATCGAAACCATGGCGGAGCGAGGAATGATCGCTGCCTCCGATCTCAAACTGATCTACGCGACCGATTCGGTCGATGAAGCAATCGCGCACATTCGTAACAAAGCGATAGAACCATTCGGTCTCAAATCCCGGAGGCGCAGGATACGACGCCCTATCCCGTTGTTGGGCGAAGGATGAGAACGCAGGTAGTGGCGATTGACCTCAATCGCCCGGTCGGTCCAAGTGAATGGAGCCGGCGGGAGCGGAGCGACATAGACGGGAAGCCGAAGCGGCGAGCGAGCGGGAGCGAGTGAGTCAACCGCCCTACCAGGAGATTGCAACAGCGTAACCGGCCGTCGATTGCGCGACCTTCCATTAATAATTTGCTAAGCGCTCGAATTTTGAATGCCTTTGTTCTTTGCAAAGTTTCCGAGAACTTCGCTCCGCCACTTCCGTAG
>Ga0209806_1000080_pt1 | contig 54258 bp, 46 predicted proteins | sample GraSoiAngelo_152_FD_186166 | JGI IMG/M metagenome (GOLD analysis project Ga0209806, IMG submission 186166) | Grasslands soil microbial communities from the Angelo Coastal Reserve, California, USA - 14_1009_12_30cm (SPAdes) (version 2) | ecosystem: Environmental > Terrestrial > Soil > Grasslands ... | reverse complement strand
CGATCCGGGAATTGGGGAGCTTCGTGAGGAGCTCGATGCCATGCAGGAACGGCTCGATTTCCTCGAGCGTGCTCTGGTCGCTCAGCAGAATCAAAGCCGAGCCCTACCGGCAAAGGGCGAGTGAGCCGGCCTAACAAGCGCTTGAGGCTGCCGGGCGCCTGGCAAGGGCTTGAAGCTGACGGCACGCGACGGGCTATTTGAACTTTCACCAGAGCGCTGCAGCCTAAGTGCGATCCGTCAGGCGGCAATCATTCACCGATCCTCGGTTGAGAAACCGACACCCTCTAGGAGCAAGGATGCAAGGAACAGTACAGACGACGACGACATTTTCATTTGACGGATATCGGATCACGGAATACAAGGGTCTCGTCCGCGGGATCGTGGTACGATCCCCAACCATCGGCCAAGGCATCCTCGGTGGACTCAAGCAAATCATTGGCGGGCAGATTGGAGCCTACACGGAGATGTGCGAGCAAACACGCCAACAGGCTTACGAGCTTTTGTTGCAACATGCCCGCGAACTGCGAGCGAATGCGGTCGTTGGATTGCGGTACGAGAGTTCGGAGGTTGGTCGTCAAGGTTCGGCCACGGAAGTTCTATGCTATGGAACCGCAGTCGTTATTCAAGCCTCGTAAAAACGGGAGCGGCCGCTCGCCCCTCCTCGTCGCCGCGTGCGCGCTCTTGCCCAGTCTCTGCGGAGCACAAGTCGACAGCGCTTCCATCCGCCAAGTCCTCGCTGCCGAGGATCGGCGGTTCGGGGCTATGGTGCACGCCGATACCAGTGCACTCGGGCAACTCCTCGCCACCGATCTCACGTACACCCATACCGATGGTGCCCAGAACACGAGGGCGGAGTTTCTGCGGATTGTGGGTACCGGCGCCTTGCGGTATGCGTCGATCGCTCCCGAGGCACGCGAGGTCCGGGTGTTCGGATCAAGCGCGATTGTCACGGGCCAGTCGGCGATGCGAGTCGAAGCGGGCGGCCAAGCTCACGCTTTCCGCATTCGCTATCTGGCGGTCTACCGCCACGGTGTTCGCGGCTGGGAGCTGATCGCCTGGCAGTCCACGCGGCTACCAACGTAGGGCGGTGAGGGGTGCGGCCTAACAAGCGCTTGAAGCTGTCGCGACTCGACCTGGCAGATACTCTCGTTCCTGTGTGGAGAACGACCAATCGCATCACCGTCTTCCTGATCGAGCACCTATCCCCAAAACTCTGGGCGGCCAGCGTGCCCGGTGCCCCGCGCCGGACCGTTCGGATGATCGCTGGCCACATGCACAACGCGCGCTGCATGTGGATCAAAACGCTGGGCAAAGAGCACGGGATCGAAGTGCCGGAAGCGGTCGACCGGCGTCGCGTCAGCCCGAAGCAGCTCGTACAAGCGCTCAACCGGAGCAGCCGGGGGATGATCGGCCTCTTGAGGTTGGGGTGTGATCACGGCGGCACGATCCCTGCCAGCTCGGCGTATACCTGGCGCAATCTTCCGCTCGACGTTGGGCACGTCCTGGCGTATTTCGTTGCGCACGAAGGCCATCACCGGGGCCAGATCGTCATGCTGGCGCGCCAGCTGGGGTATCGTTTGCCCGCCCAAGTCACGGGCGGTCTCTGGCAATGGGCGAAGCGCGCGCAAGAAGCGCGAGGCTAGTCGCGATCCGTCAGACAGCGGCGTATACTCCCCACATGAGCACCCAACCCCGACCCGCCTTCGCTGGCGCGTCCGTCTTGGTCCTCGTCCTTGGCTCGGCCGCTGTCGGCTGTCGCTCGGCGGCCGAACCAGGTTCGCGGCGCGTCGTCGGGATCATCGACAACGGCGGTACGGGGATCACGCCGCTCGTCGTGCCCGACACCGTGTACGTGCAGGTTCCGTTCCTGGCAACGGTAACCACGTTCGGTGGTGCTTGCGACCACCCCGACGGAGCCGACGTGTCGACGAGGGGATTGCTGACGGACGTCACACCCTATGACCTGTTGCCGTCCCCGGAAACGATCTGCATCGCACTGCTGCGGGCATCGCCTCGATCGATAGCACTGACCTTCGCAGCCCCTGGGACTGCGGTCGTGCGGTTGCATGGTCGGAGTTTTGGCGGCGGCGACGTGACGCTCCAGCGCGTCGTCGTGGTCCGCCCCTGACTCCGGCGCAACGCCGCGGTCCAAGAGTACCGTTTGGAGCCTCGGCATGAACGAGCACGTCACTCTCCTGCACCCGGACGCGCGGGACCCGACCGCTCGGGGGGTCTCGTCGGGATTCCCGGTCGATCTGCTCAGCCAGTCTGCCGGACGCCTCCGCGTCCTCGCCCTGCTGTACGCGTTTGTCTTCTTCATGGCCGGCATCGTTCCGGCGCTGCTGCTCCCGGGCGAGCGGGCCCGATTCCTCGGGAGCTTCTTACAGTGGGGTCCCGGCGTGATCGGGATCGTGGTAGCGTTGCTCGTCGCGGCGGTGATCCGGAGCGCGAGCCTTCCGCTCCCCACGGCGATGAACATCGGCCTGGCATTCGAGGTCGCCAGCAGCTACGCCATCGCCGCGGCCGAGTTCGCCGATCCCATGGGACTCGAGATGCACGGTGGCATGATCGGGCTCTCGTGGGTTGCCGTATGGATCGTGCTGTTCACGGTCGTCGTGCCGACCCCGCCGCGCCGGGCGGTGCTGGCCGCCCTGGCATCGGTCAGCTCGGTCCCCGTCACCATCGTGCTCATCATCGCGTCCCGCGCCACCTCGTTCCGGATAGATCCGGCACAGTTCTTCTTCGGGCTGGTGTTCCCATACCTCCTCGTGGTGGGCATGGCCTATGTGGGTGCCCGGGTGGTCTACCAGCTGGGCACGGAGGTCAAGCGCGCACGTGAGCTGGGGAGCTACCGCCTGGAGCAGAAGCTCGGCGAGGGGGGGATGGGGGAAGTCTGGCGAGCCCAGCATCGGATGCTGGCACGGCCTGCCGCCATCAAGCTCATCCGGCCCTCCTTCGCCGGGGACGGGCCTGCCGGAGTGTCGGAAGAAGCCGTCCGCCGATTCGAGCGCGAGGCCCAGGTGATCGCCCGCCTCCGCTCCCCCCACACTGTGGAGCTCTTCGATTTCGGGATAGCCGCCGACGGTGCCTTCTACTACGTCATGGAACTGCTCGACGGCCTCGATGCCGACTCGCTACTCCAGCGCTTCGGGCCAACCCCGCCCGAACGAGCTATCTACCTGCTTCGCCAGGTCTGCCACTCGCTGTCAGAGGCCCAGTCATGCGGCCTGGTTCATCGCGACATCAAACCCGCGAACATCTTCCTCTGCCGGTACGGCGAGGAGTACGACTTCGTGAAGGTGCTGGATTTCGGCATTGTGCGGGCAGTTCGCGACTCCGCAGACACGAGCCCGGTGCACACGCGGGAGAACGCGGTCCAAGGTACGCCAGCGTTCATTGCCCCCGAGCAGGCGATGGGAACCGATTTGGACGGGCGCGCCGACATTTATGCGACCGGCTGTGTGGCCTACTGGCTCCTGACCGGGCAATTCGTGTTCACCGCCGAGACCCCGATGGGACTGCTGCTGCAGCACGCCCAGACCGCGCCTACACCTCCATCTGCTCGGACGGACCTGCCGATTCCCGCGGCACTCGATGAGCTCGTGCTTTCTTGTCTGGCAAAGGACCCCGCGAATCGACCGCAGTCCGCCAGAGAACTGTCGCTTCGGCTGGCCGAGGTGGACGGTGCGAGTGCCTGGACCCAGGAGCGGGCGCGTGAGTGGTGGACGACGCATCAGCTGGCGCTGCCGTAAGGATGGACGGCACTTGCTGCTCTTCATTCTTCGCGGCTACTCCTTGCGCTGGCCGTCATCGCGCCCGCACCTTAAGTGCGATCCCTGAGGCCGAGGCTCGCTCCGAGGAGGTCTACGATGATTCCTCTCCGCCAGGTCGCGACGCTCACCATTGCGGCATCCGGGCTGGCACTCGCTGGCCCGCATAGAACGTCTCTCATCAGGGAACGTAGTGAGTTCCTCGGGGCGACGAACGCCGTGCACCCGGGTGCGAACTGTCAGGTGCGCGGGGTTTGGGAACTCGTGTCGGTATCTCAGAATGGAAAAGATCAGCCGCTCGCCGGGTACCGTGGGATGAAAGTGCTGACCGATCGGCATTTCATGTTTGTGGGCCACGCAGCGAAGCGAGACACGCTGCCACTCAAGAGCGAAATGGACACGCTGCGGGCGTACCAGATGAGTGGCGGGGCGGGGACCTACACCACGAGCGGCACGACGTACATAGAGCACATCGACATCTTTGTCGTTCCGAGCTGGATAGGGACATCGTTCAGGGCGAGATGCCGGATCGAAGGGGGCTTGTGGTATCACAGCTTCACCGATCCGAACGATACGACGGCGGGGCCGGGTCCGTACCAGCATTTTATCGAAGTGTGGCGTCGTCTTGAATAGCGATCATGCGCCGACATCGTCTCCTGCTAGTTCTTGCATTAGGCCTCGCTGGTGCGTTGTTCCTCGTGCTCCGACCGCGCCCGCCCAGGTCCACGACTGCGGAACAGCGTCTGCCGCCACCGGTCGCGAAGCCGCGCCAATCGCCGCTGCAAGCAGACGCCGAAGGGTACTACGTTCCAGGCTATCCCTTTACGGTAAATGGTTTCCAATTCACCGGTTTCAGCCTCCGTCCGGAGGCTCTGGTCACCTTTGCTCAGACGACCGTAGCCTGCATTGAGGCCCAAATCAGTGCCCAAAATGTCCACCTCCGTTGTGACGACCCGCAGATAGGGACGGTCACCATCGACGGTCGCTTCCTCACCCGATTGGCGAGTAACCAACTCGACGCCGCGGTCTTGTCTGCGGTCGTGACGGTTCGCACTGGGAGCGGAGAGATCTTGTACAGTGCGCGTGACTCGTTCAGATGGCAGCAGCGCGATTAGGGCGGGGCAGTGACCTAACAAACGCTTGGGGAAAACAACGTGGAACCTGCTGTGTTTCTTGTCGCACTCGTAACAGTCGTAGGGACCGCTGCTTTCACGATCGTCAAGGTCGCTCGTCTGTGGACCAGTCGTCCAGAATCCCCATCGGCCGACCTCACCGCGCGGCTCGAGGCACTGGAACGTGGTGTCCAGGACCTCCAACAGGAGCAGGCAGAAACACAGGAGCGGCTCGATTTCGCAGAGCGTTTGCTGAGCAAGGCGCGGGAAGAGCGGCAGATTGGCAGCTAGAGACAACTAATGGGCCCTGCTGAGTTTCTTGTCCCACTCATACCAATCGTCGCGATTATTGCTTTCGCGGCGGTCAAAATCGCTCGGCTGCGTGCCACGCGTCCAGAATCTCCATCGGCCGACGCCACCGCGCGGCTCGAGGCACTGGAACGTGACATCCAGGGCCTCCAACGGGAGCTGGCAGAGACACAGGAACGGCTCGACTTCGCAGAGCGGTTGCTCAGCAAGGGACGGGAAGAGCGGCGATGACCTTCAAGCCCGCGATTTGGTACCCGATCGCCGTCGTGCTGAGCGTCATCAACGTGGCCGGAGCCGGGCTCGCGGTGGCGCAGTCCGAGCCGTCGCATGCTGCGATTCACGCGGGACTCGCTCTGGCGTTCGGGTCATGGGCCCAGCTTCTGCGGCGGCGTCCCGGCGGGAGCGAGCTCGACCCCCGGCTTGCAGCGCTCGAAGACGAAGAGAGCAAGCTGCGGCAGCAGCTGAGCGAAACGCAGGAGCGCCTGGACTTCGTCGAACGGCTGCTGGCGCAGGAAGCGCAAGCGCGCCGAGTGGGCCCACGGCGCTAGCGTCCCGAAGCAACCCATCTCCAGGGGCGCCCATGTCGCGACTCGGCTCCGTCATCGTCGGCGTGTTGGCCGTGCTTTCCGCTGCGCCATGCGGTGCGCAGGCGCCGACACCCCGGGGAGGGGCCGCCATCGTGGGGACCTGGCGACTCGAGAGCATCGTAGACACGCTGCCGGACGGATCGCTCTACAGCTGGCTCGGCGCGCGACCAACGGGCGAAATCCGGTACGATGCGACGGGTCACATGGCTGTACAGTTCATGCGTGATCCCCGGCCTACCGTGGCCGCCGGCACGGCCCGTCAGGCAACCCCTCAGGAACTCCGCGTCGTCTACGACGGCTACTATGCGTACTTCGGCCGCTACCGGCTGAGTGGGCGGGGAGACTCAGTCACGCACTTCATCGAGGCGAGCTTACACCCTGAGGAGGTCGGGAGTGTCTACCGACGCGCCGTGCGCGTGGACGGAGATCGTCTTTTCATCACATCGCAATTCATCGACGCTACCGACCGCGTACTTCACCGTCGCTTTCTGAAGTTCAACCGGGTGCGTTGACGCGGTGATCGGGAGGTAGCCCATGCAACGGAGTAAAACTATTCGCCTCCGGCACGCGGGCTTGCTCCTACTGCTCATCACCATCCCCCAGGCCGGCGCCCAGACCCCGACACTTGCGGGATTGACGGACAACTGGTTCGTCACCAGCGATAGCGTGCGGCTCCACTACCTCAGCGGCGGATCCGGTCCTACGATGGTCTTCGTGCCGGGCTGGACGATGCCGGCCGATATCTGGGAGCCGCAACTCCGGTACTTCGTTCGGTCCCACCGCGTCATCGCTCTGGACCCGCGCTCCCAGGGTGCCTCCGAACGGGTCAGCGAGGGGAACTTTGTCGGTCGTCGCGCACAGGATGTTCACGAACTTTTGCACCACCTCGGGACACACCACGTGGTCCTGGTCGCCTGGTCCCTGGGGGTCGTGGAAGCGTTGGAGCTGGTCGAGCGATTCGGTACCGCAGACATTGCAGGCCTGGTGCTGGTGGACGGTCTTATCTGGGTCACTCCAAACTCCAGCGCGGCGGCGTTCGTCGACTCGACGCTGGTCCGCCTGCTTCGTGACCGTCGAACCTTCACTCCGGCGTTCGTGCGCGACATGTATCGGACACGACGAGATCCGCAATACCTGGCGCACGTGACGCGCGTGGCTCTCTCCACGCCGACTCCGACCGCATACACGCTGTTTGCGAGCGCGTACGCGGTGGGGCGTCGCGACTGGCGCTCCGCTTTGCGTCGCGTGGACCGCCCGGTGCTGTGCATCGGCACCGGGTTCATGCGCGAGGCGGCTGATACCGTGCGCGCACGCGTTCCGGATACGCAGGTCGAGATCTTCGAGCACGCTGGTCACGCTGTCTTCGTTGACGAGCCGGAGCGCTTCAATCGAGCGCTGGAACAGTTTGTTCAACGGATTCCCTAGGGCGAGACTCGGGTGTAGCTCCTTGCCCTGCTGGCATTACGCCCGCAGCTTAAGCGCGATCCGTCAGGCGGCACCCAATCCGGGCATGAGTGCTCGGGCAAAGGAGGCACCTATGAGGCGCTTGGCTCTCACCATCGTCTGGTTCGCCCTGGGTTGTTCCGACCGGAACCCGACGCAACCCGCTCCGATGATCGATGCCGCCGTCGTTCGAGCTCAAGCGGCGCCGTGCTCGTCTGCGGGGGCGCCGCAGTCCAGTTCCTGCCAGAACGTCGCCGGACACATCGACGGGCAGATCATCGGCCCTTCCCCGGCATGTGGCGGCGGGACCACCGAGGTGGGCACGTTCACCGGCCTGGGCGGGGGAACGTTCGTGGCCTGCATCACCTCCTTGGTGCAGATGGGCAACGGCAGCCTGCGATTCGAGCTGACGCATACCTACACGACCACCTCGGGCGACACGTTCACGAGCACTGATCGCGTGGTAGCGGCGCCGATCAACCCGCCGGCGGAATACTCGATCAACAACCAGGTAGACATCACGGGAGGAACCGGCCGGCTCGCGGGTGCATCCGGGTTCCTGCGCACGCACGGAACGGTGAACCTGCAGACCGGGGTGGTGTCCGTCGACTATCACGGCCGCATCTCCACGCCTTGAGGCCTGGGCGGACGAGGATAGTCAAGGCTCCCGAGACGCCGATCAGGACAGTTCGTACGGTATCATGACGAAGGTGAGAATCGGCATCGTCGGCTCGCGCTTTCAGGCGGAGTGTATCGCGGGGGCCGTGAAGGCCATGCCGGAGGAAGGCGAGGTCGTCGCCGTGGCCTCGCCGACCGAGGGACACGCGGCCGGTTTTGCCAAGCGGCACGGCATCCCGCGTGCGTATACCGACTATCGCGAGCTGCTGCGCGATCCTCGAGTCGAGCTGATCTCGATCACGGCACCCAATCGGCTGCACGCGCAGATCACCATCGACGCCGCCAAGGCCGGCAAGCACGTGGTGTGCGAGAAGCCGCTCTGCCTGACGATGGAAGAAGCCGACGCGATGATCGACGCGTGCCGCACGGCGGGCGTGCTGCTGCTCTACGCCGAAGAGCTGTTTTTCGCGCCAAAGTACCTGAAGGCAAAGCAGCTGGCGGACGAAGGGGCATTCGGCCGCGTGCACCTGGTGAAGCAGAGCGAGAAGCACTCGGGTCCGCACGCGCCGTGGTTCTGGGACGTGGAGCAGTCGGGCGGCGGCGCCGTCATGGACCTGGGGTGCCACGGGATCGCGTTCTGTTGGTGGTTCCTCGGCAAACCGAAGATCAAGAGCGTCTACTCGCAGATGGCGACGCAGGTGCACCACGCGCGCACGCAGGGCGACGACGAGGCGGTCACGATCATCGAATTCGAGGGCGGCGTCATCGGCATGGTCGAGAGCAGCTGGAATCGGCCCGGCGGGATGGACGATTGCATCGAGGTGTTCGGCGACAAGGGGCAGACCTACGCCGACATGCTCATGGGCAACGCGCTGCCGACGTACTCGGAGATCGGGTTCGGCTACGCCGTCGAGAAGGCCGAGACGACCCGAGGGTGGACCTATCCCGTGTTCGAGGAGCATTGGAACTACGGCTTCCCGCAGGAGATGCGCCACTTCGCGCGCTGTGTGCGCGGCCAGGAGACGCCGATCTCCGACGGCCAGACGGGCCGTGTGGTGCAAGAAGTCCTGTATGCCGCGTACGCGTCGGCCGGGCTGGGCCGAAAGGTCATGCTGCCCTTCCGCCCCGCAGGGATCGCGAAACCGATCGACCTCTGGAAGATGCCGGAACGCGCCAGGACCACGCTCTGAGCGTGGCTTCACCTCCCGACCTGGCCCGCTTCACCGTCGTGCTGCTCGACATGAACGGCACGGTCATGTTCGGCGGCGACCGCTTCGGCCCCGGGCAAGACTTCGCGGCCACGTACCGCGCGCTGGGCGGACGCCGGCTCGCAGCCGACGCGGTGCAGGGAACCATCGCGGCATGCTACGAGACCATGGGCGCGATCTACGAGGATCCGGCGCGCTGCGACTCCTTCCCCCGGGTATCGGAAACCCTCCGCGAGCTCCCTACGGGGCGTGACCTGCCGGAGGCGGAGCTGGCGCTCCTGGAGCACGTCATCGCGGCGCATGAATTGGGACGCATCCCCGACGAGTACGCACGGGCGATAACCCGCCTGGCCGCCGGGCACCGGCTCGGTCTGGTCGCGAACATTCTGTCCCGCAAAGGACCCTGGCTCGAGGAATTTGCGCGGGCCGGGGTGCTCCATCGCTTCGCGACTACCGTGTTTTCCTCGGACACCTCGAGCATCAAGCCCTCGCGCAGGCTGTTCGACCAGGCCGTCACGGCCCTCGCCGCGCCCAGGTCGGAGGTCGTATTCGTGGGTGACAGCCTCCGCTGCGACATCGGCGGCGCAGCCGCCGCGGGATTGGCAACGGTGTGGATCGACCGAACGGGCCACGGTCGCCAGGCTCACGACCCTCAACCCAGCTTTGTCGTCCGGGATCTGCTCGACCTCGTCCCGTGACATCAGCCCCACCGCTGGTCCGCCGTTTCGGCCTGATGCACGCCACGGCGCTCAACATGACGAACATGATCGGCATCGGACCGTTCATCACGATTCCGCTCCTCATGTCCGCCCTGGGCGGCCCGCAAGCGATGCTGGGGTGGGTCGTGGCCCTGGTGATCGTCATGTGCGACGGCATGGTCTGGAGTGAGCTCGGCGCCGCATTGCCGCGATCCGGCGGGTCGTTCGGGTACCTGCGTCAGGGCTACGGCGCAGCGAAGCTGGGCCGCTTGATGGGCTTTCTCTTCGTCTGGCAGTTCGTGCTCAGTGGGCCGCTCGAGATCGCGTCCGGGTACATCGGCTTCTCGCAGTACCTCGGCTACATCTGGAAGGGCATCACGGCGCGTCAGACGATGCTCGTCGTCACGATCATCGGGCTCGCGAACCTCGCACTCCTCTACCGGCGGATCACGTCGATCGCGACGATTACCGTCGCGCTCTGGATCGGCACGATCGTCACCGTCATCGTGGTCGTCGTGACCGGTGCCCGGCACTTCGACGCCCGGGTCGCCTTCGACTTTCCACCAGGTGCGTTCAGTCTCTCCCTGGGTTTCCTCATGGGCCTCGGCACCGCGTCGCGGATCGGCGTCTACGACTACCTCGGCTACTACGACGTCTGCTATATCGGCGACGAAGTCCAACATCCCGGTCGGGTCATCCCACGGTCGATTCTCATCAGCACGGTAGCGGTTGCCGTGATCTACCTCGCGATTAATCTCTCGATTATCGGCGTCGTCCCGTGGCGGGACTTCGTCCCGGCCGACTCGCATCCGCGGTCCAACTTCGTCGTCTCGATCTTCATGGAGCGGATGTACGGTCCGCGCATCGCGACGCTGTTCACGGCGATGATTCTCTGGACCGCCTTCGGCTCGGTTTTCGCCCTCCTGCTCGGATACTCACGCGTGCCCTATGCGGCGGCCAAGGAGGGCTACTTCTTCAACGTGTTCGCGCAGCTGCATCCGTCCCAGGGATTCCCGAGCGTTTCGCTCGTTGTGCTCGGCGTCCTCTCCATCCTCGCCGGATTGGTGTCGCTGGGCATGGTGATCGACGCGTTGATCACGACGCGGATTCTCGTGCAGTTCATCGGGCAGATCGGGGCGGTGACGTTGCTGCGGCGGCGCGCGCCGGACATGCCGAGGCCCTATCGGATGTGGCTCTATCCAGTGCCGAGCCTGGTCGCACTGCTGGGATGGATCTTCATCTTTGCCACGACGCCGCCCAGGGTGGTCGCATTCGGACTGGGCGCGCTGCTGCTGGGTGTGGTGTGCTTCGGCGCGTGGTCGTGGAAAGGACAAACCTGGCCGTTCGAGGCACGCGGCGTCAGCCTCTAATAGTCTTCGACGCCTCATCCCACGACACGGTGCCCTTCCGGAAGTACGACTCATTCGCCATGTGGCAGGCCAGCGCCGCGTTGTGACCGAACACGACATCCTCGGTCACCGGCTTCCGGGTGCGCACGGCCTCGAAGAACGTCCACAGGTGTGGCCTCACGTCGTCGAAGTCGGGCCCGCTGAATGAGATCGTCTCGGACATCGCTGTCTGGCCTGGCTTCGGGTCGTTCTCCTGGTGCCATTTCTCGACGTAGGCTTCCCGCATCGCGCGGGGAAAGCTGCCGGTGTAGTAGCTGGGGTAGCCATCCTTGCCGGTTTGCGGCGCCAAGGTCAAGCTGGATCCGGTCACCTCCAGAACCCCCTTCGACCCCTGGATGCGGTAGGTCTCCGGCATTTCCGTCCCGAGGTTCAGCCGCATGTACACGGGCAGCTCGCCATAGTAATAGACGACGGCGTGTACATCGGGCATGTTGCGACCGTCCTTCCAGCGCCGAATGCCTCCCACCGCCGACGCCTGTTTCGGCGGCTCATTGATCCCCAACATGAACATCATGCCGCTGATCAGGTGGACCAGCAGATCGCCCGCGACCCCGGTGCCGTATTCCTTCCAGCAGCGCCAGCGCGCGAAGATGTAGGGATCGAACGCGCGCTTCGGAACCGTGCCCTGCCAGGTATCCCAATCCAGATTCCGCGGTGACAGATCGGGCGGCGGCGGATACTGCCACGCGCCGGTCGGATCGTTTCGTCCCAGCCAGCCTTCGACGAGCATCAGGTCGCCCACGGTCCCCTGCGAAATCACCTCTCTGGCCTTGGCGCAGATCTGGGAGCTGACGCGCTGCGAGCCGATCTGCACGATGCGTCCCGCCTGCTTCGCCGCGTCCACCATGGCCACGCCATCGGCTGGGCTGTGCGACATCGGCTTCTCGCAGTAGATGTCCTTGCCCGCGCTCACCGCGTCCACCACCACCTGCTTGTGCCAATGATCGGGAACCGCCGCGACGATACAGTCGATGGTCTTGTCGTCCAGGAGCGCCTGGTAGCGACGCGTGACCGGCAGATCCGCTCGCACGATTTCCCGGGCCAGCGTGTGTCGACCGTCGTAGAGGTCGCAAGCGGTGGCACATTCGACCCCCGGCAGCCTGATCGACGCGGACAAGAGACCCGAACCCTGCATGCCGACGCCGATCATCCCGAAGCGGACCCGGTCACTGGCGGCAACGGCGTCGGGGGCGGGCAGCATACTGTGGGGCAGCGGCACGATCGTGTGCGCGGCGAACGATGCACCGGCGGCAGCCGCGCTCAGGCCCAGAAATTCGCGGCGCGAGCAGTCGTTCTGTTTCACGGCGTCTCCAATGTCACGGGGGTTGCCTATTATGCACCGCCGATGGCACGGCACGATAGGCACGGCCCTCTTCATTGTGCTGCGGAAGCACGGCGGAGCCTGCCAGGTCGGGGAGCAGCCCGCGCTGGCCCGGTCGCCGGGCTAAGCAGGAGGCGACCGAGTCGTCGAGACCTTAGGTGAGAAGGATCAGGGTAATACGAGGGCCGGGGGCATCACCGAACGTCGCAACCGGTCTTGTGCGGCCTTGCGTGTCAGCCCGGCCAGCCAGCGCCCCACCGTCTGCTCGCGGGCGTTGAACGACGCTGCACGCCGCCACGCTTCACGCAGCGTGGCAGCGACCGTCACATCGGCCGCATCCGGGTTCAACAGCAGGTTATAGGCAATCGCGTACAACGTCATTCCGTGCCGTGCATCGAGCTCCGCCAGCGCTGCGCGGTCGCCGACCGCAGCGATGCGCTCCACGAGGACGGCATCGGACAACACGGGCGTCGAGGTACTGAGTGCCTCGGGACCGGTTACCATCCGCTCTCCTGTTGACGGGTACGCACGACCGAAATGTGCAGGAATGCCCTGCACACGTCGGTAATAAAGAGCACACCACCGCGCGACTAGTCACGACGTCGGTGCCGGGTGCGGCGCGCAGCCTGTGTGACCGCGGTCACACACTTGCTAATTCACCGACCGCTGCGCCTCGTCCACGCCCATACCGGAGGTCGCGGGCATCGTCGATTGTGGCTTCACTGCAGCGCGGCCCCAACCCCGGTTTCGGGGCATGGAGCTTGCTGCGTCGCATGGAACTCACATGTCACCGTCCCCCGTCGCACCGGATCGCTGGCAGGCGTGGGATCGCCTGCTGGCGGCGACACCCGAGACCGGGTTCATGCAATCGTCCTGGTGGGCGGAGTTTCGAACCACGGCCGGCTTCGAGCACTTCGGGGTCATGCTGAAAAACGGCGGCACCATCCTCGGCGGCGCGGTCGTGCTGAAGTTCACCTACGCGGACGACCGCTGCTTCTATTACGTCCCCGAGGGCCCGGTGCTCCCGGGCGACGAGGCGGTCGCCGGGGCCGTGTTCGACGCCACGCTCAAGGCCATTGAGGACCGGCGTCGGAGCGAGCCGCAGACGGTCAGCCATCTCCGCATCGAGCCGCGCTGGCAGCGCCTGCCGCGCTTCGTCTCCGGATTTCAGCCCGTGCGCCCGTTCAGCGACGTCTACTTCGAGCCGCGGAACACGCTGTGCGTCGATCTGCGTCTGTCGGAAGAGGCCATTCTGGCCCAGATGAAACAGAAGGGCCGGTACAACATCCGCGTCGCCCAACGACACGGCGTCTCGGTCGTTCAGGACGCGTCAGAGCTGGGCCTCACCGACTTCCAGCGGATCTACGAGGAGACCGCCGCCCGGCAAGGAATCGAGGCCAAGCCTCCGGACTATTTTCAGTTCCTCCTCTCGTTGCTCTCGTCGCGCCACTGCGGGTCGCTGTTCTTCGCCGAGCACCAGGGCACGAGAATCGCCGCCGCCGTCGTGGTGTACTTCGGCCGGCGGGCCACCTATTTCTTCGGCGGCTCGCTCGACAGCCGTCGGGAAATCATGGCGCCGTATCTTCTCCATTTCGAGATCATGCGCGTCGCCAAGGCGCTGGGCCATGAATGGTACGATCTGTGGGGCACGGCACCGGAGGGCGAAGCGGACCATCCCTGGCACAGTATCAGCGTGTTCAAGCGGAAGTTCGGCGGCGTGCCGCTCGACCTCGTGCCGACGCTCGACTATGTGTACGACGGCGCTTCCTACGACGAGTACTTGGTCACAGAGGGCACGGCTCCCGTCCATCTACCGTAGGCAGCCTGTCGCGCAGCGTCCACTGCGCCGACTCTACGACCTGCAGAGTTTCCGCACCAGCCCACCGCGAATGCTGAACCCTCGCGCGACTGATTGTGCAGGTGAATAGAGGACGGCGAGGGCGGCTGTTGCCGCGGCGCGGCGTCGCGTGACGGCCCGCACTGGCCGCCACAAAAAGGCATGGAGCTTGCGTTCACCCGCGATTGCGTAACGTGGCTGATGCTGTTCGCTAACGGTCAGCCCTAGGTGAAGTGAGCGTCCAATTCAGAGGGAGGGATGTATGAAGCACCTGAATCTCGAGCTCGAGAAGCTCGAGGAACGCATCGCGACGTGGGCCGTGCCCACCTGTGGTGGCGGCAGCGGCTCGAAGGGCAGTGGTGGCAGCAAGAGCCACGGCTCCGGCAGCAAGGGCTCGAAGAGCCACGGGTCGGGCTCCAAGAGCCACAAGAGCGGTTCGAAGAGCTGATTTGCATCTGCCATCAGGCGCCCGGGGCAACTCGGGCGCCTGGTGGTTTTTCCCTTACCGGAGGGGGCGATAGCCGCCGTGATTGCCGCTGCACCCAGACTGCGGCGCGATCTGACCGTTAGCCGGCTGGAGACGGCCCACGGGGGATTCCTCATTGTCAAACATCCCGTCTCCGGCCGCTTCTATCGGTTCCGCGAGGCCGAACGGTTCATCGCCGAGCAGCTCGATGGGGAAACGCCGCTCAACGTCATCCGGGAGCGAACCGAAGAGCAGTTCGGCGCAGCACTGGACGTCGACACGCTGAATGCCTTCATCAAGAACCTCGACAAGATCGGCCTGCTCGATACGGGCACGCCGGCGGCGACGCGGGATCCCGGTCGCGGGCCGCGGATTCGCGGCAGCCTCTTGTACCTGCGGTTCGCCTTCTTCGACCCGGACCGGCTGCTTGCGCGGCTCGTGCCGCGGCTGCGGTTCTTCTTCACGCGGCGGTTCCTTGTGTTGTCGGCCATGCCGATTCTGCTCGGGCTCGCGATCACGCTCGCGAACGCCCGCGAGATCGCCGGCGACATTCCCCGGCTGTATCAGACCGCGGCCATCCTGCCCTTCCTCGGGCTCATCCTGGTCGTGGCGTCCATTCACGAGTTCGCGCACGGGCTGACCTGCAAGCATTTCGGCGGGGAGGTGCACGAGCTGGGCTTCATGGTGATGTACTTCCAGCCCGCGTTCTACTGCAACGTCAGCGACGCCTGGCTTTTCCCCGAGAAATCGAAGCGCCTCTGGGTGGGCTTCGCCGGACCGTACCTGGAGCTGGTGCTCTGGGCGCTGGCCACCATCGCCTGGCGCCTCACGGAGCCCGACACCTGGATCAACTACACGGCCCTGATCGTGATGACGCTGTCCGGCCTGAGAAGCTTCCTCGACTTCAACCCGTTCGTCAAACTCGACGGCTATTACCTGCTGAGCGACTACCTCGAGATCCCGAACCTGAGACGGCGGTCGTTCAAGTACGTCGGCGACGGGGTCAAGCGACTGCTCGGGTTTGGGCGCAAGCTTCGCGCCCACATCTCGCAACGCGAGCGGCGGATCTACCTCGTCTACGGCCTCGTGGCGACGGTCAGCTCCCTGTCGCTCCTGAGCTTCGGGCTCGTGCGAGCGGGCGGCTATCTGATCGACAACCACCAGCCGATGGCCCTGCTGCTCCTGGTGGCCTACACGGGACTCCGGTCCGGACGCCGGTTCCGCCGCCTGTTCGGGCAGCGGCCGGCCCGCTCGGATCCGGACGATGACGGCGACGTCATGACTGCGCAGCCGCACGGGGCCGGCGACGCAACCGAGCGGTCGGAGCCGAAGAAGCAGCCGCGCCGCTCGCACCGGCGGGAGCTGACCTGGGGTGCGGTCGCGGCCGCTGGCCTCGCGCTCCTGTTCCTCGTCCACCTGCAGCTGCGCATCGCCGGTCCGTTCACGGTGCTTCCCGAGGAGAACGCCGACGTGCGTGCCGGCGTCGACGGGATCATCGAGGAGATTCGGGTGCAAGAGGGCGACCAGGTCAAAGCGGGCGATGTGATCGCCCGGCTCTCCGACAAGGATGTGCGCGCCGAACTGCTCAAGACCGAGGCGCAGGTGCGCGAGGCAAGGGCCAACTTTCGCAAGCTCCAGGCGGGGACGAGCGCCGAAAGCATCGCGGTCGCGCGTGCCGCCGTCTCGCGGGCCCAGGATGCGGCCAAGTTCGCGCGGGCGAAGCTGTCGCGATCCAAGCAGCTGTTCGAGGGGCAGGCGCTGTCCCCGCAGGAGTTCGAGGCCGCCCAGGAGCAGGCCGCGGCGGCGGAAAATGATCTGGCCCAAGCCCGCAGCCAGCTGCGAGTGTTCTTGCGGAGCACCCGGCCCGAGGAGATCGAGGCCGCCAGAGCGCAAATCGACCGGCTGGAAGCCCAGCAACACCTGCTCGAGACGCAGATGGGACTGCTGGACGTCGTGAGCCCGGCGACCGGCGTCGTCGCCACCCCCGCCCGGGAGCTGAAGGAGATGCAGGCCCAGTTCGTCGGCAAGGGCGCGCTGATCGCGAAGGTGTACGCCGTCCAGACGGTCACGGCGCAAATCGTCATCACCGAGAAGGAGATCGGCGACGTCCACGTCGGCCAGCAGGTCGCGCTCAAGTCCCGCGCCTACCCCGACATGGTGTTCCATGGAACGGTGACGACCATCGGGACGGCCGCCGAAGGTATTTCCAGCGCGGCGGCGGAGGCCGCGGCCGCGAAAGCCGGCTCGACCGCCGGTACCGGCGTGAGAACCTTTGTGGTCACCACACAGATCGACAATCGCTCCGGGTTCCTCAAACCGGGCATGACCGGACTCGCAAAAGTCGTCGGCGGTGACAGACGCGTGTTCGACCTGGTCACGCGACGGCTGTCCCACACGTTCAAAGTCGAGTTCTGGTCGTGGTGGTAACCGGCGCCTCACCGGACGTGCTTACCCGCGCCCCCGCTTCGATCCCCGGGGCGTCGGATCCGCGTCCTCCGGTAGACGTGGAGGCACCGGATCAGGGGGATCAGGATTCGGATCAGAGCCTGTATCTGATCGGCCGGCCGCCGCTCAAGGACTTCCTGCGGTTCGTGAAAAATCACGGCGTCAATCCCCCAGGGCAGGCAGCCCTGACCGACGCCTGGCAGGCCGCCCGAGAGGTCGTCCGCCGGCTGGAGGCGGAGGAAGCCGGCGTCGCGGACGCCCCGCCCATCGGCAAGCTCGGGCCCGAGTACGAGCCCCTCCTGATCGAGTTCCTGAAGGACCCGCTGGTGCACTATGGGTTCAACACGGTACCGACCGAAGTGGCGATCGTCGAGCTGGACCGAATGGTGGTCTACCAGGAGCACATCGACGTCACCCATTCCCGCCGGCTCGAACAGAAGCTCGACGCCATCCCCAGCCGCACCGAGCTGTTCCGGACGTGCCTCCCCTACGATCACCCCCAGCCGCCCGTCAAATGGTCCCGGGTGAGTCAGGGCAAGTTCGTCTTCGTCTCGCCGTCGAACGATTTGCGGCTCCTGGGCCCGATGGCGCTCCGACCCGGCGAGCTCAAGGACGCTCCGGGGGGCAACCTCGTAGGTGTCGCCGGTGTTTCCGTGGGATTCGGGTCGAATTTCATGAACGCCATTTACGCCGAGCAGCGCCTGATCCTCAATAACGGCAGCCATCGCGCCTTTACGCTCCGCCAGATGGGTGTCACGCACGTGCCCTGCATCGTCCAGCACGTGTCGTCGCGCGACGAATTGGAGGTGGTAGCTTCGTCTGCAGTCCGGCGTAATCCCGACCTCTACCTGAAGCACGCCCGCCCCCCGATGCTGAAGGACTACTTCAACCCGCAGCTCCGTATGGTCATGCCCGTGCACCGGCGCCTCCGCCAGGTCACGGTGCGGATTGAAGTCGAAGAGGATTTCGTACCTGCCTTGTGACGGTTGCGGGCAACGGCAGCCCGCCACCATATTCGCACGTTCATGGCCGATCTCCGCGCGGCATTGGGGCACGCGCTCGAGCCCGGGTACCGGGTGGAGCGCGAGGTGCGACCCGTCGGCAACTGCCGCATGTTCGTGGCGCTCGAAAAGTCCGCCGGCGGCGGCCTTCTGGTGAAGGTGCTGCCCGGGCCGCTGTCGCTCGTCGTCGATTCAACCCGATTCGAGCAGCAGATCGGGCAGCTCGGCCGCCAGCTCCGTCATGCGGGGCTGGTGGGGCCGCGCGGCGCCGGCCGGGCGGGATCCTTCCTTTACCACACCAGGACGTTCGTCGAGGGCACCACCCTGCGGGCCTGGTTGGCGCGACACGGCGAGCTGCCCCTGCGCCAGGCCGTAGCGGTGCTGCGGGATGTGCTCGCGGCCTTGGCCCACGCCCATGCCGCCGGCGTCGCCCATGGCGACTTGAAGCCCGAGAACGTGTTGCTCGCCGACGGACAGGCCCTGATCGCCGACACCGGGATTCTGGGCGCGCTGGCGCAGGCCCTCGTGGACAGCGCCGGGGGCGCGGCGACGGCGACGGCGACCCTGTGCGCGGCCGACTACCTGGCGCCCGAGCGCCGCGCCGGGCAGCCAAGCCCGGACAGCCGGGATGACATGTTCGCCGTTGGCGTGCTCGTGCACGAGATGCTGACGGGACGGCCGCCCTCCGGCGACCCGGAGCCGCTCGAGGAGGTCCGCTCGGTGCCGGGCTGGCTCGCCGAGCTGGAGCGGCGCTGTCGCGCTGCGGAGCCGGGCGCCCGTTGGGCGGACGCAGGGTCGGCGATGGCGAGCGGGAGCTGGCCCGGGACCGGAGCCTAGAGCAATGCGGAGTGCGGAATGCGGAATGCGGAATTGAGGGACCAGCGTCGATCCGCGCTCCTGCCACCGGTGTTGTGCTATCATCGCATCGGCGGACCTGTAGAGCTCGGCGTCACGCGGATCGCGGGGGCGGTGTTCGCGCGCCAGATGAACACGCTGGCGCGTGCGGGCTGGCGGACGTTGACGTTGGATGGGTTCGCTTCCAACGTGCAACGTGGCGTCGTGGCGTCGTGTAACGAGTTTCTCCTCTCGTTCGATGACGGCTACGCTTCCCTCGCCGAGCACGTCTATCCATTACTTGCCGAGGTGGGGTTCACGGCTACGACGTTTCTCGTCACGGACTACGTCGGGCGACTGAACACCTGGGACGTGCCCTACACGTGGCATCGGCTCGCCCACCTCGACTGGGACAGCATCGGGCGTTGGCAGGAGCGGGGCTTCGGATTCGCGTCTCACTCGGCCTCTCACGCGCGGCTGACCTGGCTATCGGATGCGCAAGCGACGGACGAGCTGGTGCGGTCGCGCGAAACGCTGGTCCGGCGACTGGGGCCGGGAGCGGGGCGGGCGGTGGCGTACCCGTTTGGGGCGCGGGACGAGCGCGTCGAGCGGTTGGCCTGCGCCGCCGGATATGAGCTGGGGTTTGGAGGCGTGCGAGGCAACGGCTCACCGCTGGCGCTGGCGCGGCTGCCGGTCTACGTGTGGGACGTGGGGAGCGTGCCGCTCGGGTTGCGGAACGACGGGCTTGGGTGGCTGGGGAGAACCGTTGCGCACGCGGCGAATCGGTGCGCGGTCGGGACGAGCGTGATGCTGAACGTGAGCGGTAGGCGGTGAGGGGTGAGCGGTGGCACCGCTCACGGCTCACCGCTCACCGCGTCACAGCAGTCCTCCCGTCGCCACCGCCGCCCCCATGGCGTGGTACCCCTTGTCCACGTAGATCGTCGCCCCCGTGATCCCACTGCCCAGCGGGCTCGCGAGGAACGCGGCGGTCGTGCCGACTTCCCGGGCAGTGAGCGGCTCGGTGAGCGGCGCATTGGCGGCGCAGTACTCGACCATCCGCTCGATCTTCCCGATGGCGCTCGCCGCGCGTGAAGCGAGCGGCCCGGCAGAGATCGTGTTCACTCGCAGCCCAAACTTGCGTCCCGCCTCGAAGGCCAGCGTGCGCGTGTCACTCTCCAGCGCCGCTTTCGCCGAAGACATGCCGCCCCCGTAGCCCGGCACCACCCGCTCGCTCGCCATGTACGTCAGCGACAGGAACGAGCCATCCGGGCGCGTGAGTGGTCCCAGCCGGGCGACGAGCGAAACGAGCGAATACGCGCTCACACTGACGGCGGCGAGATAGCCCGCTCGACTCGTCTCGAGCAGGGGTTTCTTGACCTCGGGACCGTTGGCGAGCGAATGGACCACGATGTCGAGCGGCCGGTCTGCGAAATCCTGCACCAGCCGTTGGGCGAGCCCGGCGACCGAGAAATCGCCCACGTCCTTGTAGCGCTTGTTGGCGCGAATCTCGTCCGGGGCATCCGCCAGCGTGTCGTACGCGGCGTCGAGCGGATAGATCTTCTCGAACTGCAGGAGCGAACCGTCCGGCAGGCGGCGCGATTGGTCGATCTTGCCGCGCTCGAGCAAGTTCAGGAAGATGTTCAGGGCCGGGGGCCAGGTGCCCGCACACACCGTCGCCCCCGCCTCGGCCAGCGCCTTGGCGATGGCGAAGCCATACCCCGCATCGTCGGCGACGCCCGCCACCAGGGCACGCTTGCCTCGGAGATCGATGCTCAGCATCCACCCCTCCCCAACGCGGAACGCGGAAGTGGGAACGCGGAACGGTCAGGGCTGTTCCGCGTTCCGCGTTCCGACTTCCGCGTTAGATAAAGAATCGCGCCGCCACGGGAATCAATTGCGGGTGCTTGACGAGCGCGTGCGCGAAGATCCGACCCAGCGTGCGCTTCTCCCGGGGGATCCGGTTCGCGGTGCGCGCGAGCGAATTGAAGCACGCGTCATCCAGGTCCTCGAGCGCCCGCTTGAGTCGATAGTACTTGAGGTGATCGTCCCCGAGCAGCTCCATCCACCCGGCGTGATACGCCGACAGCCGGCTCGCACTCGTGTCTCCGGCCCGGATCGCGGCGGTCGCGACGCGGCCGGCGAGCCGCCCGGCCTTCATGGCGTTCACGATACCGCCCCCGGACAGCGGGTTGATCATGTGTGCCGCGTCGCCCGCCACCAGGACGCCGTCCGTGTAGGTCTGCCGGATGGTCGTGTGAACGATCACGCCGCCGACGGTGCAGCCGGTCTTGGCGCCCCGGGGGTAGCGACGGGCGATCCAGTCATCGAGGTATTGTCGGGCGTTGCGGCCGTCGGCCTTCAGGGCGACGAGGCCGAGCCCCACGTTCGCCACGCCCGGTCCCTTGGGGAAAACCCAGGCGTATCCGCCCGGCGCGATCCGGTCGCTGAACTGCAAGTAGATCGAATCGGGATCGCAATCGATTCCCGCGAGCACGTACTGCGCGCACGACTCCATGTCCCGGGCGGGAACGCGGGTGTCGAGGCCGGCCCAGCGGCCGACCATCGCTTCGACGCCGTCCGCGCCGATCACGACCCGCGCCCGGCAGGTCGCCTCGCCCGCAGCGCCGCGCAACTGGACCCGCCATCGGCCGTCGGGCTGGCACGTCATGCCGGCTGCCTCGGTGCTCACGCGCAGCTCCGCCCCGAGGGCCACGGCCTGCGCCGCCAGAAACGCGTCGAAGCGCGTGCGATCGAGGATCCAGGCGACGGCAGGCTCGGCGACCTTCACTTCCGTGTCGTCGGGGGCGACGAACACGATCTGCGTGATCTTGCGGGCCGCCCAAGCCGCGCCGTCGGGATCGGCGAACTCGCGCAGCCCGGCGTCCCCTACGCCTTCGGCGCACCGGACCGGCGTCCCCACCGCCGCGTCGCGCTCGAGCAACACGACGTCGAGCTCGGGTGCAGCGCGCTTCGCCTCCCACGCCGCCACCGCGCCCGCCGGGCCCGCACCAATGACCAGCACATCGGTGTCGCGCGTCACGCGACGACCATCGCGAGCGCGCCGACAGGGCAGGGGGCGATGCATTTGCGACAACCGGTGCACGTCGTCCGATCGACGACCAAGTCTATGAGCGCGAGGTGAATCGCTTCAGGCGGGCACAGGGGGAGACACAAGCCGCAGCGGTCGCAGACCTTGAGATCCACGACGGCAACCTCGGGGACGGCTGGCGCGGGCCGCATGCGCGAACGGTAGCCGCCCCCGTCAGGGGCGTCAAGCATCAGCCTTGCTTGGAGTTACGCTTTTCATTAGCTTGATGCGCTCGCGCGCGCCCGCCCGACAACCCTTCACCTGACGACTGCGTGCCCATACGCTGGCCGAAGTGGACGCTTGGTGCATGGAGCCCGGCGAATGAGATCGCCGTGGACTTGGGCACGGCCAACACCCTGATCTATGTGAAGGGCGAGGGGATCGTGCTCAACGAGCCCTCCGTCGTCGCGATCGAGAAGTCGACCGGGAAGATCAAGGGCATCGGGCTCGAGGCGAAGCGGATGCTGGGCCGCACGCCGGACGGCATTCTCGCGGTGCGACCGCTCAAGGACGGCGTGATCGCCGACTTCGACGTGACTGAGAAGATGCTGCGCTTCTTCCTGAAGACCATCATCGACCGCCATCTGTTCCGGGTGAAGCCCAAGGTGATCGTGTGCGTGCCCTCGGGCATCACCGAGGTGGAAAAGCGCGCCGTGCGCGACTCGGCGCAGTCGGCCGGGGCGAAGGAGGTCTACATGGTCGCCGAGCCGATGGCGGCGGCGATCGGCGTGGGGCTTCCCGTCGAGACGCCCACCGGGAACATGGTGATCGACATCGGCGGCGGCACCACGGAGATCGCGGTGATCGCCCTCTCGGGAATCGTTTCGGACACGTCGATCCGCACCGGCGGCGACGAGCTGGATCAGGCGATCGTGCAGTTCATGCGCAAGAATTACAACCTCCTGATCGGCGAGCCCACGGCCGAGCTGATCAAGATCCAGATCGGCTCGGCCGCACCCGTCGGGGAGGAGCGCGAAATGGAAGTGAAGGGCCGCGACCTCGTCTCGGGGATTCCGAAGATCGTGCGGGTGCACTCGAGCGAGATCCGGGAGGCGGTGCAGGAGCCGATCCAGCAGATCGTGGACGCGGTGCGGCGGGCGCTGGAGATCACGCCGCCGGAGTTGGCGTCGGACATCGTCGATCGGGGGATCGTGATGACCGGCGGGGGCGCGCTGATCCGCGGCCTCGACGTGCTACTGCAGCAGGAGACGGGCCTGCCGATCCACCTCGACGAGGACCCGATGACCTGCGTCGTGCGGGGGACCGGGCGGATCCTCGACGATCCGGAGAAATACCGCAACGTTCTGACCACCTAGGGCGATGGCGCTCGGAGCGGACCGCTACGCCTCCCGGGCCGACACCCTGGTCTTCCTCGGGTGTGTCCTGTTGTCGGTCGCCGCTATGAGCCTGCCCGAGCGGATCCGCGATCCCTTCGCGCGCGGCCTGCGGCAAACGGTGCTCGCCCCGTTCCTGGCGTTACAGCAGCAGACCGAGCTCCTCTCCGCCTCACTCGACCGTTACGATGCGGTGGTGGCACAGCGCGACTCCGCCGCCCTCGCCGCCACCTTCCTCCCCGAGCTGCGGGGCGAGAACGCCCGGCTCCGTAGCTTGCTCGGTTTGGGCACCCGACTCTCGAGCGGCTACGTGCCGGCCGAGGTGCTGCACGAGCCGGAGCCGTCGAGCGCCCTCACGTTCATCGTCTCGGCCGGGAAGAAGCAGGGGGTGAAACCCCTGTCCGCGGTGCTGAGCCCGGAGGGCCTGGTGGGGATCGTGAGCTCGGTGGACGCGAAGACCAGCGTGGTCGTGAGCTGGGCACACCCCGAATTCCGCGCCAGCGCCATGGCGGCGGATGGCAGTGTCTACGGCATCGTCGCCCCGCACGGTAGCGACGGGCCGCGCATCTGGCTGCTCGAGCTGCAAGGCGTGGCCTACCGGCAGCACGTGTCCACCGGCACCATGATCCTCACATCGGGCCTGGGGGGCGTGCTGCCCCGGGGCGTGCCGATCGGCACGGTGGTGGGCGTCGCCGGGGAGGCAGAAGGTTGGGAGCGCACCTACCTCATCCGGCCCGCTGTTCACCCCGCCGCCGTTACGCACGTGATGATCCTCACGGGGCCGCCGGTCCGCGGCGACCTGCGCTTGCTGTTCCAGTCGAGCGGAGAGACGCCGTGAGACGCAGCGACAAGTACCGCTTCTACGTGATTCTCGCGGCCCTCGTGGTGCTGCAGTTCTCGGTGCGGGGGCGGTTGGGGGGTGACCGCGTGGCGCCCGATTTCCTGCTGCTGGCGCTCCTGATCTACACCATTCGGGCGCGCCCGGGCCCGAGCGCCGGCGCGGGCTTCCTGGTCGGCTTGTTGCGGGACGCGCTCACGCCCGCGTCGTTCGGGGCGGGGGCACTCGCCCACACGCTCGTGGGGTATCTGTCTTCCTGGAGCAAGGCGGTCTTCTTCGCGGAGAACCTGTTCGTGAACGGGTGTCTGTTCTTCGCCGGCACCTGGTGCCGCAACCTCGCGGTGGCACTCGCATCGGGGAAACTCAAGGGAGGGCTCTTGGGCTGGGAGCTGCTGGTGTGGTCTCCCATCCAGAGCCTGACCACGGCCGTGGCGGGCGTGCTGGTGCTGTGGCTGTTTGGGCGACACCTCGCGATCCGGCTGAGCGACGCATGAGCGCGTTTCACCCGCACCTGCTGGAGCGACGGCTCCGCCTCACCCGGACGGTGGTGCTGGGGGCGGGGGCGGCCTTCGTGCTCGTGTTCTTCCGGACCCAGATCCTGGACCACTCGAAATACCAGCTGCAGTCCGAGACGAACCGGCTGCGGCCCATCTCGCTGCCCGCGCCCCGGGGCATCATCACCGACCGCAACGGCAAGATCCTGGCGGAGAACCTGACCGGCTACACCGTGTCGCTGCTCCCGGCGGAAGACGAAGACTCGCTGGAGGCCACGTTGCGGCGCATGGCGCCGATCGTGAAGCTCGACGGCCCGGCGATCGAACGCCTGCTGACACGGTACCGCCGGACGCCGTACTTGCCGGTCACGGTGCTCCCGAACGCCACGTTCGAGGTGGTGTCGGCCCTGGAAGAGCGGCGGCTGATCTTCCCGGGACTGCTGATCCAGCCGGAGCCGAGGCGGCACTACCCGGACAGCTCGCTGGTGGCTCATCTGGTGGGGTACGTCGGCGAGGTGACCGAAGCGGAACGGGCCCAGCGCCGCTTCGCGGCGGTGCGGCTCGGGGGCCTGCTGGGGAAGGGGGGGCTCGAGCGCCAGTACGACGACACGCTGCGGGGCGCCGACGGTGTGCGGTTCGTCGAGGTGAGCGCGTTCAACCGCGTCGTGCGCGAGGCCGGCGCCGCCGCCCGGCTGCCGCCCGTGCCGGGCCGGGCGTTGCACACCACGATCGACCTCGATCTCCAGCGCTACATCGCCCAGATTTTCCCGGCGGGGCAACGCGGCGCGGTGCTGGCACTGAACCCCAACAGCGGCGAGATCCTCGCCCTGTTCAGCGCACCGGGCTTTGATCCCAACGCCTTCGTCGGCGGCGTGGAGCCGGACTATTGGCGCCGCCTCAACGTCAGCGAGGCGCACCCGCTGTTCGACCGCACCATCCAGGCGCGGTATCCCCCGGGATCGACGTGGAAGCTCGCCCTGGCCGCGATGGCGCTGCGACGCGGTATCGTCACCCTGCGGTCCCGCATGCCGATCCCTTGTCGTGGCGGGTTGCAATACGGCAACCGCTTCTTCCGCTGCTGGTCGGCCCAGGGGCACGGCAGCCTCGTCCTCGCGGACGCGATCGCGCAGAGCTGCGATGTGTTCTTCTATCAGCTGGGCTTGAAGCTCGGCCTCACGTCGCTGCTCGAGGACGGCATCGGTCTGGGGTTCCACTCACGCACCGGCATCGACCTGCCGGGCGAGATCACCTCCGAATTCCCGAGTGGCACCGACTACTACGACCGCGTGTACGGGCCGCGCCGCTGGACGTCGGCGGTGACTCTGAACCTCGCCATCGGGCAGGGAGAGAACGCCCAGACGCTGGTGAACATGATCCGGTTCTACCAGATGCTCGCGAGCGATGGTCGAGCGCGGTCTCCGTACCTCGTGCATCCCGCGGCCGATGCGAACGTGAGCCTGGCCCTCGCACCCGAGCAGCTCGCGGGGCTGCGCCAGGCGATGATCAGCGTGGTGGAGCGCGGCACGGCGCGAGGCGCGGGGCGGTTCGGCGGCAGCGTCGCGATCGCCGGGAAGACCGGCACGGCGCAGAACCCGCACGGGCCGGCGCACGGCTGGTTCATCGGGTTCGCGCCCGCCGAGAAACCCGAGATCGTCGTGGGCGCCATCGTGGAGTTCGCACGGGAGGGCCCGTACGTCGCGCCACTCGTGACCCGCGTGATCGGGCACTATCTGGGGGTCGACACGACCCTCGCGTCGAAGATTCGCATCGTGCTCCCCACCGACACCGCGCCGCACCCCATGCAGCTCCTCCCCGGTGTCCCGGGAGAAGACACGACCATCGTGCCACCGATCCTCCCACCGAACCTGCCACCGGACAGCGGCAATGCGCCTCCGCCTCGGTGAGATAGATCGGCCGCTCACCGCGGTCGTGATCGCCCTCGCCGGGTACGGGCTCGCGACGCTCTATTCGGCGGGACAAACCGACGTCCCCACGTTCGTCACCACCATCTGGGAAAAACAGCTGATCTGGCTGGGCGTGGGGACCGTGGCCGTCGTCCTGATGTTCCGAACGTCGCCCCGGCTGCTCGAGTGGGCGACGCCCTTCGCTTACGGCATCGGCGTCGTGGTACTGCTGCTCACCCTCGTCGCCGGCACGGGGGCGGGCACAGCGGCGAGCGAGCGGTCGTGGATCGCGGTCGGGGGGGTGCGGCTGGGCCAGCCCGCCGAGCTCGCCAAGCTTGCGGTGGTCCTCATGCTGGCGCGCTGGCTCGCCGAGCGGCGAGAGGCGCCGGCGACGCTCCGCGAGCTGCTGCCACCCTGTCTCATCGCCGGCGTACCCACGTTGCTCGTCGCCAAGCAGCCGGATCTGGGAAGCGCCATCGTGTTCATCGCGATCCTGTTCGCCATGCTGTACTGGGCCGGCACGAAGCCCTCGCTGCTGCTCCTGCTTGGCTCTCCCGTGATCGGGCTGGTGCTCGCCTTCTCCACGGTGGCCTGGGGCGCCTGGATCATCGTGCTGTTCGCGCTGCTGTTGTGGTGGCGGCCGTACGTCTGGGAAGGCCTGGCCGTCATGCTGGCGAACGTAGTCATGGGGGTGGTGGCGGTGCCGTTCTGGCGTCGCCTCGCTCCGTACCAGCAAAACCGACTGCTCGCGTTCCTGAACCCCGAGGTGGACCCCCGCGCGACCGGATGGCACGTCATCCAGTCGAAAATCGCCATCGGTTCGGGGGGCTTCTTGGGCCAGGGGTTTACCCACGGCCCGCAGAAGCGGCTCGCATTCCTGCCCGCCCAGCACACCGATTTCATCTTTCCGGTAGTGGGGGAAGAGCTGGGGTTCGTCGGCGTGCTGATCGCGCTGGTGCTCCTCTTCGCGCTGATCCTCATCCTGCTGCGCATCGCGCGGCGAGCCACGGATCCCTACTCCAGCCTGTGTGTTTTCGGAGTCGCGGGCATGCTGTTCACGCACATCCTCGAGAACGTGGGGATGACGGTGAATCTCTTGCCGATCACCGGAATCCCGTTGCCGTTCTTCTCCTATGGCGGCTCGTTCCTGCTCGCCTGCTCGATCGCCGTGGGCATCTCGTTGCGAGTTGCGTGGGAGTCTCGCCAATCGGGCTATGCCGAGCTCTAACAACGAGCCCCGTTCCAACCTGGTGGTCCGCATGACCGAGCGACGGGCATACGTGTAACTGGTTGGAACGGGGCGAGTTACGCGGTCGGGACTGGCGCCCGGGGAAGGCCCCTCCCAAATTGTCGCCTTCAAGTTCCCCACTGTGGCGCGAATGGCCTGGTTCAAAAAAGAGCGTAAGCCCCGCACGTCCGAACGGGTAAAGCTGGAGATTCCAGCCGACGCCTGGGAGAAATGCGACGAGTGTGGGCACATCGACATCAAGGACCGGTTCGTCCGTGCGCTCAACGTGTGCCCCAACTGCGGGCACCATCGCCGCATTTCCGCCCAGGAGTACATCGATCTCCTCGTCGATGAAGGCTCCTGGCACGAGCTCGACGCAAGACTCCGCTCCACCGACCCCCTCCATTTTGAGAACTATCCGCAGCGGCTCGAGACGGCCATCCAGAAAGCGGGCCCGCTGGAAGCGGTGCGCACGGGCTATGGCCGCCTGGACGGCATGCCGCTCGACGTCGCCGTGATGGATTTCAACTTCATGGGCGGCTCGATGGGGTCGGTCGTGGGGGAGAAGATCGCCCGGCTGACCCGGCGCTCGGCGGAGCGACGGGTCCCGCTCGTCATCGTGTCGGCGTCGGGCGGGGCGCGGATGCAGGAGGGGGTGCTGTCCCTCATGCAGATGGCCAAAAGCTCGGTCGAGATCGCCCGCTTGCGAGCGGCGCGGGTGCCGTTCATCTCCATTCTCACGAACCCCACCACGGGGGGCGTGTCCGCCTCCTACGCGATGCAGGGGGACGTGATCCTGGCGGAGCCCGGGGCGGTGATCGGGTTCGCCGGCCCGCGGGTCATCAAGCAGACGATCGGCCAGGACTTGCCGCCCGGCTTCCAGACGGCCGAATTCCTGGTCGAGCACGGCATGATCGACGTCGTGGTGCCGCGCAGCGAGCTGCGGGACACCACCGCCCAGCTGCTCCGTCACATGGCCGGCCGGCAACCGGCGGAGGCAGCCGACTGACCCGGTTGTCCTTCGAGGACGCCTGCCGCTTTCTGTTCGCGCGACAAGGGAGCCGCATAAAGTGGAGCCTCGGGCCGACCGAGGGGCTCTTGGACGTGCTGGGCCATCCGGAACGGCACTTTCCCTCGATCCACGTCGCGGGCACGAACGGCAAGGGCTCGACCTGCGCCTTCACGGCGACCGAGCTCCGCGCCCGAGGGCTAAAAGTGGGGGTCTACACGTCGCCGCATCTCGTGTCGGTGCGAGAGCGCGTAGAGGTCGACGGGGTGCCGATCGGAGAGGAGGCCTTCGCCGAGTGGACCACGTTCCTGCGACCCCACATCGAGCGGCTCGACGCGAGCTTCTTCGAGGCCAGCACCGCCATCGCCTTCGCCGACCTCGCGGCGCGGGGCGTGGACATCGCCGTGATCGAAGTCGGGCTCGGGGGCCGGCTCGACGCGACGAACGTCATCACACCGCTCGTGTCGGTGGTCACCAAGATCGCTCGGGAGCACACGGACTACCTCGGGACCGACCTCGCGTCCATCGCGCGCGAAAAAGCGGGAATCGCGAAGCGCAACGTCCCGTTCATCACCGGGGAGATGGATCCCGCTGTCCGCCTGGTGCTCGTCGCGGAGGCCGAGCGGCGCGGCGCTCACCCGGTGATCCCCATGGACTCGAGCGCCGCGCCCACCCGGCCACTCGGCATGAAGGGACGGCACCAGCACGCGAACGCCTGGGTCGCGCTGGGGGCGCTGAACGCCCTACCACCGCCGTTCGGACCCGTCGGCGACGCGTGGCCGGAGAGCTTCGGGCACGCCTACGTGCCGGGCCGATTCGACGTGCGCGGCCGGTGGATTTTTGACGTGGCGCACAACCCCGATGGCGCCCGGGTCCTCGCCGACACGCTGCGAGAGTTCGATCCTCCCCACCCACGGCGTGCGCTGGTCGGCGTGCTGGGTGACAAGGACTACCTCGGAATGATCGACTGCCTCACGCCGGCCGTCGACAGCTTCGTGTTCACCCTGCCCGACACTGCACCCGAGCGGCGCCGCTGGGACCTCGGCCGGCTGGCGCGCGAGCTGGGCGGCCTCACGGTGGCGCACGAGTTCGAGCCGCAGTTCGAGCGTGCCTTGGAGCGGGTGCAGCACGACGCCGCGACGGTGATCGTCACCGGATCGTTCCACACCGTCGGCGACGCGCTCGCCCGCTTGCCGGGGTTTGCGCCGGTCGGCTAAATTGTTGCGATGCAAGGACAAGCCTTACCAGGCTTCCGTGACTTTTACCCCGACGAACTGGCCCTCCGCAACTACATCTTCGCCACCTGGCGCGAGGTCGCGCGACGCTACGGCTTTCAGGAATACGACGGCCCCCCGCTCGAGCCGCTGGAGCTGTACACGGACAAGAGCGGTGCCGAGATCGTGCAGCAGTTATACGCGTTCGAGGACAAGGGCGGCCGCAAGGTCGCGCTGCGCCCCGAGATGACCCCCACCCTCGCTCGGATGGTGGGGGCGCACGCCCAGGCGCTCAAGAAGCCGATCCGCTGGTTCTCGATCCCCCAGCTGTTCCGGTACGAGCGGCAGCAGCGCGGACGGCTGCGTGAGCACTTTCAGCTCAATATGGACATCCTCGGGGAAGCGAGCCCGCTGGCCGATGCGGAGCTCATCGCGGCCGCGATCGACATCATGCGCGCCTTCGGGCTCAGGCCGACCGACGTGCGAGCCCGGGTGTCGGACCGACGCGTCCTCAGGACCCTGCTCGTCGGCAGGGGCATTGCGGAAGCCCAGTTGCCGACGGCCTTCGAGGCGATCGACAAGAGCGAGCGAGTCCCGAAAGAAGCATTCGCGGAGATCCTTGCGAAAGCAGGCATCGGGAAGCGGGAGACGGACGCGGTGTTCGAGATCGCGTCCCTGCGCGGCCTCGACGCCGTGACGGCGGCGCTCGGCAAGGTAACGGGCGGCGACGAGGCGGGTGAGCCGCTGCGCCAGGCCGTCGGGGCCCTGGAGGCGATGGGGCTCGGGGACTTCGTCGCCGTGGACCTCACGATCGTCCGCGGGCTCGCCTACTACACCGGGATCGTGTTTGAGCTGTTCGACACGGGGAAATCGCTGCGGGCGGTGTGTGGCGGCGGCCGCTACGACGGCCTGCTGAAAGCGCTGGGCGGCGTCGATCTTCCCGCCCTCGGGTTCGGGATGGGGGATGTCGTCCTCGGAGAACTCTTGCAGGAGCGTGGCCCGGCCGACCAGGCGTCGACGAAGCTCGACGCCTTTTTGATCGCAGTGAGCGGCGAGGACATGGCGCCGACGCTGAAACTCGCGCACCAGCTGCGGGATCTGGGCGTCGCGGTCGAATACGGGCTCCGTCCGGCGGCCATCCGCAAACAGCTGGAGCTCGCCGCAGCGCGGGGAGCGCGCCGGGCCGTCATCCTCGGGCCCGACGAGCGGGCGGCCGGGGAGGTGGTCGTGCGTGACATGAAGGCAGGCACTGAAGAGCGAGTGCCCATCGCGAAGCTTCCGGGACTCTTTCACTAATGGCCCAAGCACAGAAGATCACGCCACGCGCGAAGGACTACAGCGAGTGGTACAACGACGTCGTCATGCAGGCCGAGCTGGCGGACTACTCACCGGTGCGTGGCTGCATGGTCATCCGACCCCACGGCTACCGCCTGTGGGAGCTGATGCAAAGCGCCCTGGACGACATGTTCAAGGCGACGGGCCACCAGAATGCGTACTTCCCGCTGTTCATCCCGATGAGCTTTCTCGCGAAGGAAGCCGAGCACGTGGAGGGCTTCGCCAAGGAAGTCGCGCTGGTCACGCACACCCGGCTCAAAGCCACCGGCAAACCGGGGGCGCAGGCCCTGATGCCCGACCCGGAGTCCGCACTCGAGGAGCCGCTCGTCGTGCGGCCGACCTCCGAGACGATCATCTACGCGATGTTCGCCAAGTGGATCCACAGTTATCGCGACTTGCCGCTGCTGATGAATCAGTGGTGCAACATCGTGCGATGGGAGCTGCGGACCCGTCTGTTCCTCCGCACCACGGAGTTCCTGTGGCAGGAGGGGCACACCGCGCACGCCACCGAAGCCGAAGCCGAAGCGGAGGCACGGCAGATGCTCGGCGTGTACCGCAAGTTCCAGGAAGAGTGGATGGCGATGCCGGTGATCACCGGCCGGAAAACCGACAGCGAGAAGTTCGCGGGTGCGCTGCGCACGTACGCCGTCGAAGCCCTGATGCAGGACAACAAGGCGCTCCAGGCAGGGACATCGCACAACCTCGGGCAGAACTTCGCGAAGGCGTTCAATGTGCAGTACCAGACCGCGGCGGGCGGGCTCGAGTACGTGTGGAACACGTCATGGGGCGTGACGACCCGCATGATCGGCGGGTTAGTGATGACCCACTCGGACGACAACGGATTGGTCTGCCCACCGAAGCTCGCGCCGGTGCAGGTCGTGATCGTACCGATCTGGAAGTCGGAGGAGGAGAAGGGTCAGGTGTTAGGGGTTGGGGGCAAGGTGAAGGATGAGCTCGCGAAGGCCGGCATCCGCGTGGAGCTCGACGCGCGGGACAGTCTCAAGCCCGGCGCCAAGTACTTCGAGTGGGAGGCCAAGGGCGTGCCCTTGCGGCTCGAAATCGGACCGCGCGACGTGGCGGCGGGGCAGGTGATGACCGCGCGCCGCACCGGCGGCAAGACGCCCGCCGCGCTGGACGGGCTCGGCGGCGTGGTGCGGAAGAGCCTCGACGAGATCCAGGCGGCGCTGTTTCAGACGGCGAGGGATCGGCGCGAGGCGCATTCCATCCGTGGCGTCACGAAGCAGCGGTTCATCGAATTCATGAAAGGCGCCGGGGGGTTCGCCTATGGCGGCTTCTGCGGGTCGCCCGCGTGCGAGGCCGAGATCAAGCAGCAGACGGGGGCGACCGTACGGGTGCTCCCCGATCCGGAATTCCGCTCGGCCGAGGCGCCCAAGACGTGCCTGTGGTGCGGGAAGCCCAGCGTGGCGGAGGCGGTGTGGGCGCAGGCGTACTAGGCTTCGATCCCGCGCTGCTCCGCTCCATCGCGGAGCGGGTCGGCACCCCCACCTACGTCTACAGCGGCAACCTGATCCGCGCCCAGTACCACGCACTGCACGACGCCCTCAAGGACGTGCCGCACCGCATCTGCTATTCGGTGAAGGCCAACGGCAACATCGGGGTCCTCAAGGTCCTCAAGGCATTGGGCGCGGGGGCCGACATCGTCTCGGTAGGGGAGCTGCGGCGCGCCCTCGCGGCCGGCTTCGAGGCCAGCTCGATCGTGTTCTCCGGGGTGGGGAAGACCGGCCCGGAGCTCGAAGAGGCGATCCGCGCCGGCGTGGGATTCCTGAACGTCGAGTCCCCCGCCGAGCTGGACGCGGTGATCGCGGTCGCCCGGAAGCTCAAGAAGCGGGCCAGTCTGGGCATCCGCGTCAATCCGGACGTCGCCACCGAGACCCACCCGTACACCAAGACCGGCGAGAAGACCGCGAAGTTCGGCGTGCCTTACGACGAAGTCGTGAGCGTGGCCCAGCGCATCGCGGCCGAGCCGCTGTTCACGCTGCGCGGGCTCGCGATGCACCTCGGGTCCCAGATCGGCGACGTCGAGCCGTTTCACCGCGGCACCGTCAAGCTGCTCGAGCTGGTGACGGCACTCCGCGCTTCGGGGATCGGTACCATCGAAGCGCTGGATGTGGGGGGCGGGCTGGGGGTGCGCTACCACAACGAAAAGGCGCCCAGTCCGCGAGACTTCGCCGACGCGGTGGCGCCGCCGATCAACCAGGCCGGGCTCGCCCTGCTGTGCGAGCCGGGGCGTTACCTCGTGGCCAACGCCGGAGTGCTCATCACCAAAGTGTTGTACCGCAAACACGCCGGTGGCAAGGATTTCGTCGTCGTGGATGCGGGGATGACGGACTTCGTGCGTCCCAGCCACTACAACGCGCATCACGAAATCGTCCCGCTCAAGGACGGCGATCGACCCGAGGAGCTGGTCAACGTCGTGGGCCCCATCTGCGAGTCCGGAGATTTCCTCGCGCTCGACCGCAAGCTGCCCGCGGTGGAGTCCGGCGAGTACCTGGCGGTGCTCGGCACGGGCGCCTACGGCTTCGTGATGAGCTCGACCTACAACCAGAGGCCCCGGCCGCCCGAAGTCCTCGTGGACGGTGACCGCTACTACGTCGCGCGCCAGCGCGAGGCGCTCGAGGACCTGATGCGCGGCGAAGTGCTGGAGCCCTCGACCTGGTACCGGGCGTGAACCGCATCCTGATCCTCGACTACGGCTCGCAGTTCACGCAGCTCATCGCGCGTCGCGTACGCGAGGCACACGTCTACTCTGAGATCCACCCGGCGGCGCGCGGCACGGACCTGGAGTTCGTGAGGCAGTTCGCCCCGAAAGGCATCATTCTCTCGGGCGGACCCAACTCGGTGTTCGACCCGGGCGCGCCCACGGCTGATCCGAAGCTCCTCGAGCTCGGTACGCCGATCCTCGCCATTTGCTACGGGATGCAGCTCGTGGCTCATCTGGCGGGGGGCAAGGTGACGCCGTCCGCCGAGCGCGAGTACGGCCGGGCGGAGGTCACGGTCCGGGAGGCGACGGGGCTGTTCGCCGGATTCGAGCCCCAAGGGTGCATCACCGTGTGGGCCAGCCATGGCGACCGGATGGAGCGGCCGCCGCCACACTTTCGCGTGACGGCATCGAGCCGCAACGCGCCGGTAGCCGGGTTCCAGCACGAGTCCCGGCCAATCTTCGGCGTGTTGTTTCACCCCGAGGTGGCCCACACGCCGCGGGGTGGGGAGATACTGCACAACTTCCTGTTCGAGATCGCCGGCTGCGTGCCCGATTGGACGCCCGGCCATTTCATCGAGCAGGAGGTGCGGCGAATTCGGGAGGTCGTCGGTTCCTCGAAACGGGCGATCTGCGGACTGTCGGGCGGCGTCGATTCGGCGGTGGCCGCCGCGCTGGTGCACCGCGCGGTCGGCGACCGGCTGACCTGCATCTTCGTGGATCACGGGCTGCTGCGCCTGAACGAGCGCGAGCAGGTGGAGCGGACGTTCCGGGCGCACCTCGGGATCGACTTGCGCGTGGTGGAGGCGGGCGCACGCTTCCTCGAAGCCCTGGCCGGCGTCGAGGACCCGGAAGAAAAGCGGCGCCGCATCGGCCACACCTTCATCGACGTGTTCGAGCAGGCGGCCGAGCACGTCCCGGGCGACGTCGGATTCCTGGTGCAGGGCACCTTGTACCCCGACGTGATCGAGTCCGCGTCGCCGTTCGGCGGCCCCTCGGTCACCATCAAGACGCATCACAACGTCGGGGGGCTGCGACCGAATCTCCCGTGGAAGCTGATCGAGCCGCTGCGCGAGCTGTTCAAGGACGAGGTGCGCCAGGTGGGCCGGGAGCTCGGCCTGCCGGAAGAGATCGTGGGTCGGCATCCGTTCCCGGGGCCGGGCCTCGCCATCCGGGTGCTCGGACCCGTGACCGAGGAGCGACTCGATCTGCTCCGCCGGGTGGATGCGATCTACATCGAGGAGATTCGTGCCGCGGGCCTGTACGACCAGATCTGGCAGGCGTTCGCGGTGCTGCTCCCGATCAAGTCAGTCGGTGTGATGGGAGACTTCCGCACGTACGATCACGTGGTCGCGCTGCGGGCGGTGACGAGTCGGGACGGGATGACGGCGGATTGGTTTCCGTTCGCGCCTGAGGTGCTGGGGCGCATCTCAAGCCGGATCATTAATGAAGTGAAGGGGGTGAATCGGGTGGTGTATGACGTAAGCTCCAAGCCGCCGGCGACTATCGAATGGGAGTGACGACCGTCGTACGACGCTACGACGCTACGTTATATGAGCGCGAAATTGATGCTCCTCGCGCAATACTGATGCTGATCGTGTCGATCATGAGCAGCATCCTTGGGCATGGGCGACTTCCGCAAGCTTCGAGCGTGGCAGGAGGCCGTCGCGCTTGCGGTCCGTTCCAGGGATGCGATCACCAAGCTGCCGAGTGCGGAACGGTTCGCCCTGGCTGACCAGTGGCGGAGAGCCGCGTACAGCGTTGCCCTGAACATCGCCGAAGGAGCAAGCCGCCGCGGGCCGAGGGAATTCCGTCGCTATCTCGACATCGCTCGAGGGTCGCTGCACGAGATCGAGGCAATTCTGGCGCTGACCGAAGCTCTCGGATACTTGACGGAACCGGATCTCGCGCCGGTGAGGCTAACGCGCGATAACTGCGGGAAGATGGTCTACGGGTTACTGCGCAAGATGGGCGGGCGGTGAGCCTCGTGGTGCCCTTTCGTACAACGTAGCGTCGTAGCGTCGTAGCGTCGTATGACGCCGCTAGATATTCTTATCTTCCAGCAACTTGAGGAATTCCTTCGCCGTCCCCACCACCGCCAGCTTCCCCGGCACGTCCGGCTCCTTCGCGAACTGCGCGATCTTGCCCAGCACGGGCAGGTACTGGTTGGAAACCTCCAGCGGCGGGGCCACGATCAGGAAGAAGTAATGCACCGGCTTGCCGTCGATCGCATTGAAGTCGATTCCGTCGAGCTTCCGGCCGAACGCCACGCGCAGGCGGTTCACGGCGAGCGCGCGACAATGCGGAATCGCGATATTCTGGCCGATGCCGGTCGACCCGAGCGTCTCGCGACGCTTCAGCATCTTCACTAGGGTCTGCTCGGCCTTGTCGTCCAGCTTGAGCAAGCCCACGAGCTCTTTCAAGACGTCGTCTTTGGTGGTGCTTTGCAGCTGCAGGTTGATCGCGTCTTCGGCAAAGAACTCACGCAAGCGCACGTCTAGTCGCTCCGGTCGAACGGCGGCGAAACGTAATGGCTGGTTGCTCGTCGCGCAACGCGTCATTACGTTGTGTCTCATGCACTTCCCGTACCAGACGGGGCAGACTTTCCCCCTCTTCCTCGCCCCCATGTCGGGGGTGTCGGAGTCGCCCTTCCGCCTCCTGTGCCGGCGGTTCGGGGCGGACGTCGTCGTGTCGGAATTCATCTCGGCCGTCGGCGTGGCCCGCGGCCTCGAGCACCTGTTCGACGACATGCGGTTCGAGGAAGCGGAGCGCCCCATCGGGATTCAGCTGTATGGCGCGGACGCCACGGTCATGGCGCGTGCCGCCGAGATGGTCACCGAGGCCGGTCGGCCCGACTTCATCGACATCAACTTCGGCTGCCCGGTGAAGAAGGTCGTCAAGAACAACGGCGGCTCGGGCTGCCTGAAGGATCTCGACCTGGTAGAGCGGATCATTCGGGCGGTGCGAAATGCAACGCACCTCCCCGTCACCGTCAAGATCCGGAGCGGCTGGGACGAGGTCCAGCGCGATCCCGTCACCATCGCCCGCCGCTGTCGCGAGGCCGGTGCCCAGGCCCTCACACTGCACGCCCGCACGCGCACCCAGATGTTCTCCGGGAGTGCGAACTGGGATGAGATCGCGCGCGTGGTCGAGGCGCTCGACATTCCGGTGATCGGCAACGGCGACATCACCACGGCGGCGGACGTCGTCGCCATGCGGGCGCACACCAACTGCGCCGGGGCCATGATCGCCCGCGGCTCGTTCGGCAACCCCTGGGTCTTCACGCAAGCCCGGGACATGCTCGCCGGCCGGCCCGCGCGGTCGGACCCGAGCCCGGACGAGCGGTTCGCCACGGCGCTCGAGCACGCGCGTCTCGCGCTCCGGCTGCAGGGCGACACCCGCAAGACGGCGCTCGAGTTTCGCAAGCACTTCGGCTGGTACACCAAGGGCGTGGCGGGGGCTGCGAGCTTGCGCGAGCGGCTGTTCCAGATCGAGTCGATGCAGCAGGCGGAAGCGATCTTCGCAGCCTATCTCGCCGGCAGCGCGGTGGAGCAGGCGGCGTGAACGTCGAGGACCTGGGGCGCTTCATCGAGCGCCTCCCATTCGCGTCCATCGATCACCTCCGGCCCGCCACTCAGGGGCATCACGAGGTGATCTTCTGCCAGGGCAAGACGCCCGCGCAGGTGGTGGCAATCGCGGAGCGGCTCGACGCAGCGGCCGGGAGCTTTCTGGCGACGCGCGCCGAGGTCGCACAGCGCGCCGCACTCGCTGCGCGGTTCCCCAACGCCCTAGTGAACGAGCTGGGGCGCACCGTGTACCTGCCCCCGACTCCCGAGCCCGCGCCGACGGGGCGGGGGACGATTCTCATCGTGACTGCGGGGACGAGCGATCTCCCGGTGGCGGAGGAAGCCGCCGTGACCGCGCGGGCCTTCCGCAATAGCGTCGCCCGCCTGACCGACGTCGGGGTCGCCGGTATCCACCGCATTCTCACACAGACGGACCGCCTGCGCAGCGCCGCGGTGATCATCGTGGTCGCCGGCATGGAAGGCGCGCTCCCGAGCGTCGTGGGCGGGCTCGTCCCGGTGCCGGTGATCGCCGTGCCCACGAGCGTCGGCTACGGCGCATCGTTCGGCGGCGTGGCGGCGCTGCTCGGCATGCTGAACTCCTGCGCGGCGGGCGTCACCGTAGTCAACATCGACAACGGGTTCGGCGCCGCCGCCGCCGCAAGCCGCATCAATCAAGGGTGAAGAGCCCCCGCGCCGGCGTCTGGGTCGGGCGCGGTCTCGCGGTACTCGGCCTGGCCGCCGTCATCCCGGCGGTCCTGAGCGCGAACGGCTGGGCGCTGGTCGCCGCGCTCGGCGGCTTCGTCGCGGCCACCGGGCTGTCGCTCGGACCGCTGGTGCGGGTGTGGCTGGCGGACGAGCCGTTGACCCGGCCGTCCGACTTCCAGCACACCCTCGACTTGCTGCGCCGGGCACACGGGGCTCGGGCGGCCTGGGCCGTGGGGTTGGACGACAGCGAGGTCGAGGTGCTCGGCCGGGAGGAGGTGGACGGCCCGGCCCGCGAGCGCGGCGCCGCCCTCGTGCAGCTCGCCTCGGTGGACGGGCGCGCCCACGTCGCCCGCGATCCGGCCGGCAGCTACATCGCTGTGGGCGACTTCCCGTTCGGCGCCGGGCTGCTGCTCCCGCAACCGGACGCCACGCCGCAGAAAGCCGCTGCCGTCACCGAAGAGCTCCGGCGCATCGTCGCGGGCATGCGCCTCGCGAGGCTGCACGAGCCCGGCGAACAGCCGGCGCAGCTGGTCTCGAAGCAGCTCGCCGCCATCGCGGGTGGCGGGCAGACGCTCGAGGGGATCGCCAAGGCTGGAGTCGTGCTGGCCCAGCAGTTCACACAACGTGGGGTGGCGATCGTGCTCCAGGGCATCGGACCCGCGAGCGGCACGCTGCGGATCGTGGCGGTGTCGACGGCGGCCGACAGCCGGCTCGAGGGGCTCGTGCTGCCCTCCGCCGCACCGGCGGTCCGAGCCATCGCGTCCGGCGTGCCCGTAGTCTCGCGCGGCGCGGAGGACGTCTTCGGCAGCGCCCTCCCCGACCGCCGCCGCCAGGATCGCGCGGGCACCGCCTATCCGCTGTTCGACGGCCACTTCGTGATCGGCGCGCTGGTGGTGACGGGACCGCAGCTCCCCCCCGGCACCCCGGTCGCGGACCAGCTGCAGCGCCTCGTCTCGGAGCTCGGGTCCAGGCTCCCCGCCGCACGCGCGATCTTCGAAGCGGAGCAGCGGGCGGTGAGCGATCCGCTCACGGGTCTCCGCAACCGGCGCGAGCTCGAGCGTGCGCTGACCCTGCAGGGGAGCAAGGCACCCCCGATCGCGACGTTGATCTACGCCGACCTCGATCACTTCAAGAAGCTGAACGACACGCTGGGGCACGCCGCCGGAGACGCAGCCCTACGCCACGTGGCGCGCATCCTCGAAGGGGCGGTGCGCGACAAGGACCTGGTGGCGCGCATCGGCGGGGAAGAGTTCGCCGTGTGGATGCCCCACACGCCCATGGAATCGGGGTTCGAGGTCGCCGAGCGCATCCGGGCGACCATCGAGTCAACGGCTTGGCGGTGGAGCGGGGAGCCGCACGGCCTGACGATTTCGTGCGGCGTGGCCGCCTACCCGGACACGGTACGCGACGTGGCCAACCTGCGGGGCGCCGCAGACGCGGCGCTGTACGCGGCGAAGCAGCGGGGAAGGAATCGGGTCGAGCGCGCTCAGGGCGAGGTGACGCGGTACACGGGGTGAATCTCCCACAGCGCCCGCACCGATGAGTTGCAGCGCCCGTGATCGCCGGCGACCCGGTCGCTGCGTCGCCCCCCGCGGCGGTGTTGCCCGTCGAAGAAGGCCGCCCCGCTGATGCGCGCCCCAACCGGCCGGGCGAGAACACCGCCCTTGCGGATCTTCCGATCGTCGATCAGCGAGTCGAGCGCGGCCCGCGCCGCGGCGTAACGCGGGCTGTATCGCGGCGCCGGGATCTCGACCACGACACAGGAATCGGAAGGACTGTCGGCCCGCTCGGTGAGCTCGACGTGCCAGTCGCCGTCGTCTTTGACCTTGTCGACCCGCCGCACCCAGGCCGTGAGGGTGTATACGCCAAGCTCGTGGTTCGTGCGGGGAGCGCAGGGATCCCGGGGCCCGAGGTTGGGTGGCGCCCAGCTCGCGAGGATCGCCGACACCGACGTCGGCTGCGGCGCGACGGTGGCAAGCGTCGTGTCCGTCTTCTGGCTCCAGCGGTAGTGAGGCTCCCGGCACGCTTGCGCCCCGAGCGGCACGGCCGCCCCGAGGCCGGCGAGCCCCAGCGCGACGAACGTCGCGGCCGGGTCAGGCCGTGGCACTGGCCAGACCGAGCAGGCGCTCCTGCGAGCCTCGTGGATCGCCGCCCGGCGCCGGCGCGCGACGGTGATAGCTGCCATCGGGATCGAGGTCCCAGGCGGTCGGATCCTCCAGCTCCGCTCTGAGAATGGCGTCGAGCCGGGCGCGGGCGGCTCCGTCGCGCACGGGTGTCACCACCTCGACCCGGTGCCGCAGGTTGCGCGGCCGCCAGTCGGCGGACCCGATGTAGTACTCGGCGTCGTCGCCGTTGGCGAAGTGGTAGATGCGGGCATGCTCGAGAAACCGGCCGAGCACGCTCACGACATGGATTCGTTCCGACAGCCCGACCACGCCGGGACGCAGCGTACAGACGCCGCGCACGACCAGCTCGACGTCGACGCCCGCCTGCGAGGCGCGATACAGTGCCGCGACGATCTCGGGATCGGCGAGCCCGTTGAGTTTCGCGCGAATCCGTGCGCCGCGGCCCCCCCCCGCCCGAGCGTGCGCCGCCTCCCGCTCGATCAGCTCGACCAGGCGCTTCGCGAGGTAGGTGGGCGCGACGAGGATCCGCCGGAAGGCGGTCTGGGGCGGTCGCGACGATCCCGAGAGCTCGTTGAACAGGTCGTTCAAGTCGGCTCCGAGCTCGGGGTCGGCCGACAACAGCCCCAGGTCCGTGTAGATGGCCGCCGTCGCGGCGTTGTAGTTCCCGGTCCCGATGTGCACGTAGCGTCGGATGCCGTCGCGCTCGCGGCGCACGACGAGCGCCGTCTTGGCGTGGGTCTTGAAGTCGACCAGGCCGTACACGACCCGGATGCCCGCTTGCTCGAGCTTCTTGGCCCATTCGATGTTCCGCTCTTCGTCGAACCGGGCCTTCAGCTCGACAAAGACGAACACTTCCTTGGCGCGTCCGGCCGCGCGCAACAGCGCGTCCACGATCTCCGAGCGGCCGCCCGCCCGATACAGCGTCAGTTTGATCGCCACGACATCCGGGTCGTCCGCGGCTTCGACCACGAGCCGCTGCACCGTGGCCTCGAAGGCATCGTAGGGATGGTGGACCAGGACATCCCGCTCCGCGAGGATCGTGAAGATGGAGCGACCCTCCTCGAGGGGCGCGCCGCCCTGATGCGGCGTGTAGTCCAGATCGGGGAGCGGCAGGCGCGCCAGCTCACGCACGCCACCAAGGTCGAGGAGGCCGTCGGCCGCGTACAGATCCGCCGCCCCCGGGGGGCTGCTCGCGGCGGCTTCCTCGAATTGCAGCTCGCGCAGTAACAGCTCGCGGACCGCCTCCGGCATCTCGCCGGCGATCTCCACGCGCACCGCCGCGCCGTAGGGCCGGCGCTTCGTTTCCTCCTCGATCACCTGCAGCAGGCTCACGGCGTGATGCTCGTCGAGCTCGAGGTCGGCGCCGCGCGTCACACGGAACGCATACGCCTCCTCGACGAATCGGCCCGGATAGACCAGGCTCAAGTTCGCGCGGATGATGTCCTCCACGGCGACGAACCCGCTCTCGTCCGCGAGCTTCACAAAGCGTGGCAGCGCCTCCGGCACCTTCAGGTAAGCAAAGTGCATCGGTCCACCAGGCGCGTCGCGCACCACGACGGCGAGCGAGAGTCGCAGGTTGGCGATGAGGGGGAAGGGGTGGCCGGGCGCCCGCGTCATGGCCTGTGGCGTGATGAACGGGAAGATTTCCTCCCGGAAGTAGCGGCGCAGCAGCTCCTGCTGGGCCGCCGCCAGGTCCGACCAGCGCAGCACGCGCACGCCGCGCGCAGCGAGCGCCGGCAGGCATACGTCCGTGAAACAGCGAGCCTGCCGGTGGAGCAGGGCCCGCACGCGGATCCCGATGGCGTGGATCTCCTCGTCCACTCCGAGCCCGCCCACACCCACCGCCAGCGGCCCACCCCCGCCGGTCGCCGCCGCGCGCTTGAGCGCGTCGACACGCACCATGAAAAACTCGTCCAGATTTCCGCTCAGGACGGACAGGAAGCGGATCCGGGCGAGCAGCGGGACGCTCGGGTCCTCCGCCAGCTCCAGCACCCGAGCGTTGAACTCGAGCAGGCTCAGATCGCTGTTCAGGAAGTGCTCAGGGCCCGGACGGTCGACGTCGGGAATGGGGGAGCGCAGTGCCAAATCGGACAGTCGCACCCGACGCTCGCCGGTCTGGCGCGGCGCCGCCGCCCCCGGGGGCTCGCTCGGCCGCCTCCACTCCGCGAGGATGTCCGACCGGGCCGCCACCGTGAGCGCCGCGAGAGTCCGCGTGTCGCGCAGCACGGGCGAGCCGGCCGCGGCGAGCAGGTCGCCGAACGGCAGCCACTGGAGCCGTCCGGCGACACCCGCGCCGCGGCCGCCCGAGACCCGCCGCGCCAGCCAGACCTCGAGCACAGGTCTCATGCCCGCCAATCCTCCCGGTGCCGTGCCGAGGAACCGCACCTGTCCGTCGGCGCTGCCGAAAAACGCGCGCAGGATCTCACGGCAGGTCTCCTCGCCCTGGCCGCTCCGCACCGGCAGCGTGAGTGAGCTCGAGTCCATCAACATGGCAACCGACCCCTCTTCGACGGCGACCAGCGCGACCTCACGCCCGCCGCGCGCCACCTGAGCCAGCGCGCCGCTCTCGAGATCGCGCAGCAGCGCTGCCGCGCGGTCCACCTTTCCCACCAGCAGCGGCCGCAGGCCGTACTGATCTTGAAACGCCCGCGCCAGGCGGTCGAGACCCGGTCGACCCCGGGCGAGCTCCCGAAGCTTCAACTCCTGGAACGTTTGCGCGCGCTGATGGCTGCGGACCGTCACGACGTCGTACACGACGTCGTAGCGGCCCCGGGAGAGCCAACCGGCCCGGGTATGCCGCAGGCGCCGTTCGGTTTCGAGCTGGATGCGGGGCAGGAGGAGGCCGGGCTCGATGAGCGCGCGCAACCGGCGTGCCGGATCGGACGTGCCCGTGAGCGCCTGCGCACCCTCGAGCTCGGGGACGTCGGCTTCGAACGTCTGCGGCAGCACGAGCGGGACGCCGCCGTCCCACCGACCGATCGTGCGCAGGGTGAGGATGCGCCGGTCGTCCACCCGGATTCGGAACCGGCAGCTGACGCCGCGCCGGCGCAGCGTCCAGTCGGCCGAGTCGAAGTAGATGTCCCGCTGGAAGAAGGGCTCCGCCGGACCGGAGCGGAGACCCAGGGGGAGCGCTTCCGTCACCAGGCGGTTCAAGAGGTCCAACGTCGGGACCTCACCCCTCCACTCGGCCGTCATGCCTAAAACGCCAGCCCCGCCCGCACGTACGCGCGCGTGCCTTCGATGCTATGCGCCGCCGCCACCGACAAGGTGTTGGCGCGGCTCAAGAACGAGAACCAGAGCCCGCCCCCGGCGGCCGCGTGCCAGCGGTCCGACGTCTGGCCCGACAGGTACACCCGTCCGGCGTCGCCGAGGCCGAACACCCCCAGCTCGCCCGGGACCAGGAGGAAGAACTTGGCGACTGAGAGCCGCAGCTCGACATTCCCGTAGACGGCCGCGTCGCCCGCGAAGCGATGCTCGACGAAGCCCCGTACCGTCGTCGCCCCGCCGATGTAGGCCGCTTCATAGAAAGGAACGGAAGAGAAGGTCCCCCACACCTTCTTCCCGGCGACGCGCAGCGCAAGCGTCGGATGCAGCGGGATGGGGGCCGTGAGGTAGGAGCTCGCCTCGGCATGGCCCTCGCCGAACGACGACGTCACGTCCAACGCCTTGGGGTAATACGTGCCGCCGAACCGGAACGTGACCCCGCGGCGAGCGCCCCGAGGCTGGTCCCGAGTGTCGAGCTGAAAGTCCGCCGCGGCGCCGACCTGCCCCAAGTCCTGGACGCCGTATGGTCGTACGGCATCGATCAACGTGCCGGCTTCAAGGTTGGTGTGGGCGAACTTGAGGACGGGGCCGAGCGAGAAGCTCGCGGCGTTCGAGAACGGGAATTCCAGGGCCGGCGCGACCAGGTACTGCTGCTGCTTCACCTTGTGAAAATTCGTCGAGCCCGCGTCGGAGGTCTCGTTGCCGAAGTCGTAGAAGCGGAGGACGTCGATCCCAGACGCGCGCAGGTGAAGCTTCAGGATGGCGGGAGGGACGATACCGCGGAACTCACCAGCGAACTCGGCGCGGTAGGTCTGGGCGCCCGTGGCGTACCCGGCCCGCACTCTCACGTGCGAGTTGTACGGCAGTCGCCGGAAGTCGTAACCGGTCCCGTCCGCGCCCGCCCCCGCAAACAGGCCGAAGTCCGGTGAATATGCAACCCACGTCAACGGCAGCCAGCGCGATCCCCAATCGCGCGGACGACCCAGGGTCGACGTGTCGCGCGCTGGCTCCTCGTATTGCCGGCGACTCACGGACGTCCCTGGTCCTCGTACGAACCGGTTGTTGCCGCGGTCGTCGTAGAACTTCGTTCGCCCGGTGCGTGAGGAGTCCATCAGCTCATCATCCCCACCCCCTCCGATCACCCGCAGCAGCGGTCCCCCCCCAGATCTGGCGGCGCCGCGCACCACGAGTCGGTCATCCCCGCCGTGCAGGTAGACACGGATCTCCTCCGTCTCCCGGCCGTCGAACGTCCGCTGGTAGTACGGTTCCGCCGCGCCGTCGGCTGACAGCCGCACCGAGACACGACCGCCCCCGAGGCGCTCGATGACCCCCACGTCGCGCTCATCCGTTGCATGGACCTCCACCACACCGGCGACGAGCGCATAGTAGCGATCGCTGACCTGGCGCAACTGATTCCGTCGGCGCTCGAGCGCCCGAGTGAGGGCGGGCCCGCTCTTGCGGAAGTACTCCGGGGGGAGCCGCCGCACGGCGGCCTCGATCACGGAGTCGGTGAGCCGGGCCTGGAGCGTCCGTGCGACCGAGTCCCACACCGGCTTCTCGAGATCCACGAGGAGGCGCCGATCGGGGACCTGCCCGGTGAAGGTGAGGCGCCAGATGCTCGGGTAGTCGTCGCCGAAGCCGATCACCTGGGGCCAGTAGTAGCCCGTGAGCCAGACCAGCACGCCATCGAGGCGCGCGAACGCCTGATCGCGGTCGCGCGGGATGGGCCGCCACCAATGGACCTCACCGGAATCGAAGCGCGCCCAGCGCCATTGGTCCTGATGCCGGTCCCAGTCGCCGATGAAAACGTCCATCAGTCGAGCGGCGAGAAAGGCGCGCGAGGCGACCCGGTTGCGGGAGCTGTGCTCGAGATGCTCGAACAGCTTCTTCGTCCCGGCAAGCTCGACCGCGCCGGCGAACCCCACATCGTTGTCGGGAGGCTCCGTGGGCCGCTCCTCGATCATGCCGAGCTTGAAGCCAGGCCGCACGCAGTCGAACCCGTTGAGACGCGGGTCGTCCGGCAGGAGGGCGATCCGCGGCTCCACGTGCAGGACGCCGGCGGCGTCGAGCAGCGGGGCGACCACGAGCGGCGCACCGGGATGCGCCGAGCTGATCTGGTCCTGGACCAGGTCCTTGGCGAAGGTGGCCCGCAACTCGGGCGGCAGCGCCAGCGTGGGATCCTTGTCCACCGAGCGGAACACGTACTGCCGTCCGTCCTTACCCAGCAGGCGCAGTACCTTCGTTTGCCGACGACCGCCGCAGCCGGTGGGTGTGAGCCCGCCGGCAAACCGCGACAAGTCGAGCACGTCGACTTCGAGGGGCGTCGCCCACAGGTCGCGGTAATGCGTGCCCAGGAGCAGGCGATGCAGCCAGCCCGCGTGATAGTGGTCTCCGGCGACCACGGTTTGGCGCGTCGGCCCTCGGGCCGGCGCCGGCGTCTGCCCGGTAAGGGTCGCCGGCGTGAGCACCGCCGCGAGTCCGAACCCGATCCAGCGCTGTCTCGCCCTGCTCAGTTGAGCCATAGCCCGAACTCCTCCGCCGCATTCCCGGCGCGATCGACGATGAGCACGCCCAGCCGGGCCCGGCCGTCGCGCAGAAACTCGACGCGCATGAATCCGCTGGCGCTACGGGCGAACCGGGTGCTGTCGAGCGCCGCGACACGGTCGAAGTGGCCGAACGTGCCGCTGCCGCTCACGAGCACATAGCGCGTGCTCGTTCCTGCGATCACCTGCAGCGTGTGGTCGTGCCCCCCCGCGTAAATCAGGGGCGGGGCGCCCGCGAACGCGCTGTCCAGCGCGACGCGCATCCGGGTGTAGGCACGGCTGGGAATGTCCTGGCTCGAGATCCCTTCGGCGCGGGCGATGGGATACGCCGAGCCGATGAGCGGGAGCGGGATCCAGAGCCACGACTTGAGGTTCCGCAGCGGGAAGACGTGATCCTGCCACCCGAAGTGCCCGCCGTGCGCCCCGCCACTCGCGGGCGGATGGTGGCCCACCACCACCACGGCACGCGTGCCCGTGGTGCGTACCGCCGCTCGGACGGAATCGATCACGTCACCCTCCGAGCGGGTGGGGCATGACGACGTGCGGCCTGCGGGCTTCGGTCCTTCCTGCAGCCACCACTGGGTGTCGAGCGCCACGAGCCGCACGACCTGTCCGACGTCCACCACGACCGGTCCCGGGCAGCCCCCCACCGGCATCAGTGTCGCTCCGCCGCCCGCGGCCGTGATGAACCGCTCCTCGCGCCGGATCGCGTTCCACCCGCCCGGCCGCATGTCGTCCCAGTCGTGATTGCCGGGGACGAAGATGCCGCGGGCGCCGCTCGCCTGGAGGACTTGCAGCTGCTCGGTGAGCGCGCGCTCGGCCGCGGCGCGAGTGGGGGCGGTGGAGTCCGGCATGCCGCTCGGGTAGACGTTGTCGCCTAGAAACACGACGACGGCGTGCGGCGCGGAAGCCGCCGCAGCGCGGAGGGCCATGAACACCGGCTCCGAATCGGGCGGCACGGCCGGAGCGCCCGCGTCGCCTATCAAGAAGAGGGTGACGTCGATTTCGGCGGGGGGTGCCGGCGGCGCCGCCTGTGCCCGAACGGTGCCCCCCGCTTTCGCGTGGCCACATCCCTCGAGGCCAATGCACAGCGACGCCACGGCGGCGAGCCGCCATGCCGCGAACCTCACGTGTCCTTGTGCTTCTTCATGCCGCGGAGCGAACGGTACTCGGCGGCGTCGATGGGGGGGGTGCCGCGCCCCTTGAGGGCGTCGAGCAGGGTCGCGGGCAGGAACTCGTCCCGCAGCCGGAGCAGGTACTCGAGCGTCGACCGGCCCTGCTCGGCCGGCACGATTTCCGCGAGCCGCCACCGCCGCGCCTGGAGTTGCAGCAGCTCTTCGATGACGCGCTGAGCCGCTTCGGGCTGCGTCGTATGAACGAGCAGAACGCCGTTGAACCGATCCTCTTTTTTGTCGCCCGAGCGCGCCATCACATAGGCCTGAAGGCGAGCGGCGCGGTCCGCGACCTCCTCGAGCTCGTGGGGCGCGAGGGCCGCGAGCAGGTCCGGATCCCCGACGGCCAGCGCGGCCGAGGATCGCCGGCGCGGGCCGAGCAGCGCCTCGGCGGGGGCCAGCGAGGGCGTGCGTCCCCCTCGCTGGTCGGCGTAGATGTTCCCCACGTTGAGCTCCCACAGCGCGAGCACGACGATGTTGAACATGATCGACATCACGGCCGCGACCGTAGGCGCAAACACGCCGGCGGCGACGCCGACCGCGAGGGCGAGGAAGATGTAGACCGCGTCCTTCGTATCCTTGAGGGTGTTGCGAAACCGGACCGCCGCGACGATCGCCGCGAGCGTGAAGGCGAGCGCCAGACTGTTCTGCACCAGAATCACCGTCGCGGCCACGGTCATCGGCAGGATGATGACGGTCTGCACAACCGACTGGTCATATCCCGATCGCTGCTTGGTGATCATGTACACCCACGAGACCGGCAGCACGACCAGCAGGGCCGTCAACATCGACAGGAAGGTGACGAACGCCCACTGACCCTGGGACAGGCTTGCCGCCGCCGTGGTCGCCTCCTCGATATTGCGACCGCGACTGGCCGCGGCCCCCAGCACGGAGATCTCTCGGAAGCGCTCGAGCAGCTGGGGAATGCCGGGTACGAACCTGATCAACAGCCATACGGCGAGGCCGAGCAGCACGTAGTACGCTGCCAGCCGCAGGTAGGGGGAGCTCCGCACAGGACCGCCGCTGTTCACCAAGAAATTCTAGCTCGCGGGACGGAATCGGCCAGGGGCCCGCGCTCGCCCGCTCGACGAGGGCACGCTAAGTTGCGCGCATGGTCGACGTACTCGAGACCTTGCGCGCCAGGCTGGCGCCCAATTACGACGTCGAACGCGAGATCGGCGCGGGGGGCATGGCCCGGGTGTTCCTGGCGGTGCAGCAGCATCCGCACCGCCGGGTGGCGATCAAGGTGCTCGACCCGCAGGTGTCCACCCGCCTGCTGCGGGAGCGGTTCATCCGCGAGGTGGACCTCTCTTCGAATCTCAGTCATCCGCACATCGTACCGATCTTTTCGGCCGGCGAAGTAGATGGGCTGTTCTACTACGTCATGCCGTACGTCGAGGGCGAGTCACTGCGGCATCGGCTGCTCGAGGAGCGGACCCTCCCACTCGAGACCGCGCTCCACATCGCGCGCGACGTCGCCGACGCGCTCGCCTTCGCCCATGCCCGGGGGATCATTCACCGGGATATCAAGCCCGAGAACATCCTGCTGTCGGGCAACCACGCGATCGTCGCCGACTTCGGTATCGCGCGCGCCATCAGCGCCGCCGGCAGCCTGACGCTCACACAGGCAGGCCAGCCGATCGGGTCGCCCGGGTACATGAGCCCGGAGCAAGCGATGGCCCTGGGCGACCTGGACGCGCGGACCGACATCTACAGCCTCGGCTGCGTGTTGTTCGAGATGCTGGCGGGGGAGCCGCCGGTGGCGAGCATGACAGAACGCCGGGTGCACAACTGGACGGCCCTGGAGAGCAGCAAAGCGCTACAGGGGTCCCATGCCGGGGTCGCGCGGGCGGTGAAGCACGCGATCTCCCGGGCGCTCGCTCCACTGCCCGACGACCGGTTCCCCACCGTGACCGAGTTCGCGGCCGCGCTCGGGGCCCCGGCCTATCGGACGAGCGTGCCGACGCGCGGTGTCTTGGCCGGCCGGTGGGGCCGGAGAAGCGCGCTCGTCCTCGGAAGCGCGGTCGCCCTGCTCGGCGCCGGGGCCGCCGTCCGAGTGTTGGGCAGTCGCGGGCCGCAACTCAACGACCATCGGGTCGTCGTGGCGGTGCTCGAGAACCATACCGGGGACGGCTCGCTCGACAACGTCGGTCACATGGCGGCCGACTGGGTGACGCAGGGTCTCGCCCAGACGGGCCTGGTCGAGGTCGTGTCATCCATGTCCGTGATGAAGTCCTCGGTCGCGCCGGGCGAGCACGGCCACGTTCACCTCGATGCTGCCGGGATTCAGACCCTGGGGCGCGAGACGGGCGCTGGCACCGTGGTCTCCGGGGCGTTCTACCGCCAGGCGGACAGCATTCAGTTCCAGGTGCAGATCTCGGCCGCGAAGGACGGCACCGTGTTGCGCGCGCTCGAGCCCGTGGCGGGGCCGATCTCGCAGCCGCTCGTCGCGGTGGAGGCCGTGCGGCAGAAGGTGATGGCCACGCTCGCGACGCTGTTCGACACGCGTCTGAGCCTGTGGGCCAAGGCGTCCGGCCAGCCCCCGACCTTCGCGGCGTACCAGGAGTTCATCCAGGGCCTCGACCGCATGGTACAATTCGACTCGCGCGGCGCCATCGGCCACTTCCGACGCGCCGCGCTGGAGGACACCACCTTCCGGCTGCCGTTGATCTTCGCCGCGCACGAGCACATGGACTTGGGGGAGGTCGCGACGGCGGACTCGATCGCCCACGCGGTGGAGCGGTCTCCCGGCCGCCTCTCTCCGCTCGACCAGCACTATCTCACCTGGGTGCTCGCCCAGAGTCGGGGCGATCGGCAACGGGCACTCGAGACGGCACGCGAGATGGCCGTCATCGCGCCGAATTCCGAGACGCTGTGGCTGGTGGCGCAGTGCGCGCTGGCGCTCAATCGGCCGCGTGAAACGATCGCGGCCCTGACCGCGCTCGGGCCCGATCGCGGGCTGTTCCGGGGCTGGTCGGTCTACTGGTTCTATCTGACGTTCGCCTATCATCTGGTGGGCGATCACCGCCGCGAGCTGAAGGAGGCGCGCGAAGGGCGGCGGCGCCACCCCGCCGATTTCGCCGTGCTCGCGGCCGAGGTGCGGGCGCTCGCCGCGCTGGGGCGGGCCGCCGACATCAACGAGCGGCTGGTTGAGGCGCCGAGCCTCCCGCCGCAGCCGGGCTGGTCGCCGGCCGACATCGCCCTGATCGCGGCGCTCGAACTGGCGGCGCACGATCACCGGGCGGAGGCGCCGGCCGCGGGCGCGTGGGCGGTGCGCTGGCTGGAAGGCCGGCCGGCCGCGGAGGCGCAGTCGGTGGCCAATCGCTTCCGTCTCGCCCTCGCCTACTACGTGGGCGGACGGGTGGACGACGCGCGGCGTGTGCTCGAGGGTCTCGCGTCGGAGAGGGCGCCGGGGCCGCCCGACTACGCCACCACGCGGTGGATCTCGGTCATCACGGGCGACTCACCCGATCCGGTGACCCTTCAGGGCTTTCTGGGGGTGGTTGCGGCGCGTCAGCAGCAGCGTGCTGAGGCGTTGCGCGCCGACCGGGCGCTGCAAGCCATGAGCCCGCGGTATCTGTACGGCAGGAACACGATGTGGCGGGCCCGGATCCAGGCCGTGCTGGGCGAGCGTGACGCCGCCGTCGCGCTGGTGCAGGAGGCGTTCGCGCAGGGGTATCCGCGCGGCGGCGTGATGCATCTCTACCCATCGCTCTGGTCGCTGCGTGACTACCCGCCGTTCCGAGAGCTGATGACGCCGAGGGAGTAGGAGGATGATGTGGTGAGGCACTCCGTTCGAGCCGCAACGCGAGGCGACGCGACAGCTTGGCTTCAGCTGCGTCGCGCGCTCTGGCCCGAGGGTTCCAACGCCGAGCACCGCGACGACATCGCCCAGTTCTTCGCCGGCGAAGCGCGGGAGCCGCTCGCCGTGCTTCTCGCCGAGGACGACGCAGGACGTCCGGTCGGTTTCGCGGAGATCTCCATTCGCACGTACGCCGAGGGCTGCCGCAGCGACCGCGTGGCCTACCTCGAGGGATGGTTCGTCGTGCCGAAGGCTCGCCGCCAGGGTGTCGGCCGGGCGCTGATCGCCGCGGCGGAAGAGTGGGGACGCTCGCAGGGCTGTTGTGAGTTTGCGTCGGATACGGAGCCACACGACGACGTCAGCGCCGCCAGCCACCGCGCGCTCGGTTTCAGCGAAGCTGGTGTAGGTCCGTGCTTCCGCAAGGACCTGTAGCTCGACCACTTTGCCGATGATCGTCGAAGCCCGTGGCGTTGTGACGGGCGCGGATGGTCGTCCACTGCTCTTGCGCCAGCGGGTGAGGCACCCGCAGCTTAAGCACGATGCGTGAGGCGGCGCGCCGGAGACTGTATGAGATCCCCTTTGCGTATTGGGCGCCGGACTAGAGCGCTCGCTGCCAGGCGTTACGAGAACTCATGGATACCGACCGCGTTGTACAAGTACTCGAGGAGATTCGCGATCTGCACCGGCAGCTGGTCGACTCCCATCAGCAAGCGGTACGCAATCAGCAGGAGGCCATTCAGGCGCAGCGGAACGCGATGGGGCGGATGCGGAAGCTACAGGCGGCGTTGGGGATCGTCATCGTGGCCGTTCTCGTAGTAGTGTTGGTCCTCCTCAAGTACGTGCTTCAGCACTACAACTGATCGACGCTACGCACGTTGATCCCTTCCTCGGCAAGGGTTACCGCTTCAAGGACGTCGCCACCGATCTCTAATCGGTACGCTGTACGACAAGGCGATCGCCTTCTACAAGGAGCGAGGGTCCCGAGTGGGCGCTATCCGCGAGGTTGTCATAGTGCGGGTTCACAGCGCGCAGCCGATCGATTCGCCGGCCTACGATCTCGGCCTCACCAGTAACTCCGGAGACTCTTGGTGATGTCGGGCGGATTGCGGAAGGCCTGATCGACGGGCGAATGAATAAGCGCGCTATGGATACTGACGTCCTCGTCGTCGGAGCCGGTCCTACCGGGCTGATGCTCGCCAATCAGCTCGCCCGGCGCGGCGTGCGCGTGCGGATCATCTCCCGGCACGCCGGTCCGGCGCGGGAGTCGAGAGCACTGGGCGTGCAGGCACGGACGCTGGAGATCTACTCGCACCTTGGGATCGTCGAGCGGGCGCTCGATCTCGGCAAGCGCGCCACCGGTGCCAACATCTGGGTCCAAGGGCGGCGGGCGGCGCGCGTCCCATTAGGTGACATCGGGCGCGATCTGAGCCCGTACCCGTTTCTCCTGATCCTTGGCCAGGATGACAACGAACGGTTACTGGGCGACGCACTCCGTGCCCGGGGGACGGCCGTACAGTGGGACACGGAGCTCGTCGGCCTGGCGCAGGATGGCGGGCGGGTCGAGGCGACGCTCAAGCACGCGGATGGGACGATCGACGAAGTCACGGCCGGGTGGGTCGCGGGATGCGACGGTGCGCACAGCGCCGTGCGTGAGCTGAGCAAGATCGCGTTCGAGGGCGCGCCCTACGAGCATGTGTTCTTTGTGGCCGATATCGAAGTGACTGGATCGATGGTGCCCGAGGAGCTCAACGTCTATCTGTGGCCGGAAGGATTCCACCTGCTCTTCCCGATGCGCGGGATCGATCACTGGCGCCTGGTTGGCATCCTGCCCCGAACCTTGCGAGGAAGAGACGATCTGACGTTCGAGGAAGTGACCCCCTCCGTGCGCCAGACAGCAGGAGCCGAGCTGACCTTCAAGTCGTGCAGCTGGTACTCCACCTATCGCATTCACCACCGCCGCGCCGCGCACTTTCGCGACCGCCGCTCGTTCCTGCTCGGCGATGCGGCGCACATCCACAGTCCGGTGGGCGCGCAAGGCATGAATACCGGCCTGCAGGACGCATACAACCTGGCATGGAAGCTCGCGCTCGTCGTGTCGGGACGTGCAGGCGCGGCGGTGCTCGACTCCTACGAGGACGAGCGCCTCCCCGTTGCCGAGCGGTTGCTGAATACGACCGACCGCGCGTTTTCGCTCGTGGTCTCCGAGAGCTGGCTCGCAAGGTTAGTCCGCACACGGCTACTGGCGAGGATCCTGGCACTCGCAATGGGCGTGGAACGCGTTCAACGGCTTGCATTTCGGACCATTTCCCAGATCGGCATTCGGTACCGCGGCAGTCCTCTATCCGAAACGCTTGGCAACCTGCCCGAAGCGGCCCCGCGCGCCGGCGATCGTTTCCCGTGGCTGCGGCTCAAGTTCGCGCCGAGCGGGCCTACCGAGGACCTGTTCGAGAAACTCGACGATACGCGATTCCACCTGCTCCTGATCGGGCAAGGCGAGCCTCCGGGCGGGATCCCGGAGCTCGGCGAACTGGTAGTCATCCACGAGGTCCCGAACGATCCGGCCAACGCGCGCGAACTCGCACGCGCAAAGATTCCGCGGGTCTCGTTCTATCTGTTACGTCCCGACGGCCACGTCGGGCTCGCGGGAACTCACCTGGAAACCGCGGGAGCAGCCCGTTACGTCTCCGAGCGTCTGCATTTGCAGGGGAAGCGTGCGTAAACCGTTGAAAAAGCTCGCGGAAGCGGCTAGGTTCGCTGCGAGGGGGCGACAGGCTTCGACGGGTTTGGCGAGGATATCGCTGCGTGCCCAGGTTGTCAGTCACCTGGTAAAACCACTGGCACAATTCATAACTGCCAATT
>Ga0209806_1000079_pt1 | contig 54317 bp, 58 predicted proteins | sample GraSoiAngelo_152_FD_186166 | JGI IMG/M metagenome (GOLD analysis project Ga0209806, IMG submission 186166) | Grasslands soil microbial communities from the Angelo Coastal Reserve, California, USA - 14_1009_12_30cm (SPAdes) (version 2) | ecosystem: Environmental > Terrestrial > Soil > Grasslands ... | reverse complement strand
GCCGATCCTGACGAAGTCACCGCACGCCGGGTTGTCGGCGTGGGTGGTGAACTCGGGGCAGTTCGCCTCTAGAAATGCCTGGTCGCCACCCCAGTCCTGCGTTCGCCAGACAGAGAACGAGCCCTGAAAGATCGAGCCGGCGAAATCTGGGGCCGGATCGGCGATCACCGGCGGGTAGAAATAGGACGCCTCGGGACTCGCGACGATCGGCCCTGTCGCGACGACCCAGGCCGTCGGATCGCCGTCACGGAAGTTCACGTCGTTCGCCTGTCCCGTGAAGGTGTTGAACCGCAAGCGGTCGTCCGCAGCGTTGAAGCCAGAAAGCCCGCCGTCCCCGTAGATGATCTGGGGCCATACCTGAGCGGAGCCGTCGTATTGGAATGTCCCGTTGTCTTGCGTCCCACCCTGTAGCAGCTTCGGACTCTGGGGGCTGACCGAAAGACTCTGGAACTGAAGCGTGTCGAGACCCTTATTCATCGTGGTCAGTTGGTTCGGCACGCTCGACAGAAGGGACTTGCAGTAGGCGTTGTCGGCGGCGTTGAGCCCGCGTGAATCGCACTTCGACGATGCGTCCGCGAGCTCCCCGTCAGATCGGATCACACCGCCATCGGAGCCGGCGATGAACTGCATCGCGTTCCCCGGCACCGTCACCAGAGCGTGCTGGTCAGGATGCATTGACCCGGCGTGATTTGGCGCGGCATCTTGCGTCATGTCCGTGAACGTGCTTCCGCCATCCGTCGAAAGCAGCACGGCGCGCGCGTTCGATTTGCCGTGCACCTCGTCGTAACTGAACGAGCCGCCAAGGTAGAGAACATCGGGTGAACCGGCCACCGCCACGGCGTAGTTGTCGTACCAGCACTGCTGAGTGCAATAGTTCGAGGTCTGAGCCGTCGTCATGTCCACGAACGAAGCGGCTGTATCGGCGTTGTCGCTGCGCCAGAACTTCGCCTTGTTGAGATCGGGGGGGTTGGCTGTGGGCGCGTAACCTGTTCCGTCGCCGACGTACATCCGCGTTGCGCCGGTCGCCAGTGTCGTGATATCGAACGCACTGCGGTCGAGTGCGTTAATGGCGACGCCACGAGGCGACTGGTCCGAGGGGATGAAGATCCTTGACCAGTTGGTCCCATTGTTGAGTGAGCGCCAGATTCCCTCTGCAAAGACGCCGGCATAGATGACGCCCGAGTGTGTCGGGTCGACCACGACCTGCGTGACGCCGCGAGTCGGGTCTGGCGCGGTGAAGATCCTCGTGAACGTTGTGCCGGTTTGGCGATAAACGCCCCGCACGACCAAAGGATGCGTGGTTGAACCACTCGAGGACGCACCGCTTGTGACGGAGGAGACGCCGCGGACAGCACTCGCGATTCCGGCGAGGAGCTTTCCGTCCTTGTCGACCGCAAGGCTCGAAACCGCCCGCTGCCAGAAGATGTCGCTGCCGGGCACAAGAGCCCAGGTCTGACCTCCGTCGATCGATTTGTAGATGCCAACACCCGCTTCAGAGTCGCCAGACGCGTTCGGCTCACCGGTACCGACGTAGATCGTGTTTCCGCTCGCGTCGCTGGGATCGATGAGGATGGACCCGATCGCATTCGAACCGAGCGAGCCGCTGATGAAGGACCAGTTCGGGTTTCCCTCGAGCGCCTTGTCGGTCTTCCAGATGCCACCCCCTGCAGCCCCGACATACAGCCGACACTTGCTCTTGCTGCAGGACGGTTCGAGCGCCATCGCACTGACACGTCCCGAGGCGATGTAGTCACCGCCGTCGAACAGGAACACGTCAAGCACACCTGGGTAGGTGGCCTTGTTGAGCGGTCCAATGGGCGACCATTGATCTACCGACTTCCCGCTCTTCTTGAACGATTGGAATGTCGTCTGCGCGCTGAATTGCGCGTCCGACGGGATCTCGTCTGCCGGATATGCGCGCAGGACCGCCTGCTCAGCGGCATAGGTTCCGTCCGGCCCTTCGTTGGCAATGCCCGCCTTTGCCTCGCGCGAATCGCCGGACAGCTTTTCGACGGTGACGGCGTAAGGAGACTCGGTCTGCCCACCCCAGAAACCTGAGCCCACGATAGCCACGACGACCGCGAGCAACGAAAGAGTGACGAGATACCCGCGGAGACGGTGCATGCGGACCCCCCCATTCCTCGTAGCAAAGCCGACGAAGTGATTCGTCGATTGCCCGCGCGGCAGTCTACAAAGAGAAATGAACGGACGTCCGGGCGACGGAACTTTTCGACGGTGAGATCGTTAGTCCGCGATGAGGAGATTTGTGGGAATTCAGACGCGCGTCCGATCGAACGGTTGGCTACTCGCGGCGGCTGCGGTCGTCGCGACGCTCGCGCTCCTGCAACTGCTTCGTTCACTCACTTTCCTTCCGGGTCAACCGATTAATCCACCGCTAAATGGAGCGACGGCCGCTCCCGGGATCACGTTCGCGCCGGCTGTGACAAGTGCGCCGGCGCTCACATCGAATCCCGCGCGTACAGCGGCTCCCGCTCTCACGCCGGCGCCGGCCCAGCCGGGTCCGACATCCGCTCCTGCGCAGCAGACCGGGGCACCGGCAACAGTCGGGCCGCAGGATGTGACTGCACCGCCACAGTCAACGGGTCAGCCAAATCAAATCGCTCCGAACGATGGCGAGACCCCAACAGTGGTGCCAAAGGTCTCCGCGCCACCCAAGGGCTAGCTCGCCGCTCGCGCCGGGCACGACCGCCGCACGCCACCTCCTGCACAGGAGGTCGTGATGTCCGAGAAAGACCAACGTGAAGAAGAGGCTGTGGACCCGGACGACGAGGCAGCGACGAGCCTGCCCGAGCGCGACGCTATGTCGACGATCGGCATGTCAAACTTCCCGCTCGGTCCGATGCCGCCGCTGCCGGCAGGCGATGCCGGCGCCGACCCCTCGGGTGCGGTCCCCGATATCTCAAAGGAGATACCCGATCCAAAGGTTGGTTCCTAGCTAACCGGCGAGGGCGTCGACTCCGACCGTGTCGATGAGATGCGTCGTGACCTGCCCGGCGCGGAACAGCTCGCTCGCGAGGATCTTCTTGTGTGCGGGGATGTTCGTCGTCACCCCGACGATCGTGAATTCATCCAGAGCGCGCTGCATCCGCGCCACGGCCTCGGCGCGGTCCCGACCCCAGGCGATCACCTTCGCGAGCAGCGAGTCGTAATAGGGAGGGACCTCGTAGCCCTGGAAGCAGTGCGAATCCACGCGGATGCCCGGCCCCCCGGGCGCGAGCCACGTCGTGAGCACTCCGGTCGAGGGAGCGAAATTGGCCTCGGCGTCCTCGGCATTCACGCGGCACTCGATCGCGTGCCCTGATACCCAGATCTGTTCCTCGCTGAACGAGAGGAGCTCTCCGGACGCAAGCGCGATCTGCTCCTTCACCAGGTCCATGCCCGTGGTCACTTCGGTCACGGTGTGCTCGACCTGGATCCGCGAGTTCACCTCGATGAAGTACGGCCGGTTCTGCGAATCGACAAGGAACTCGAACGTCCCGACGTTGCGATAACCGAAACGCACGGCTGCGTCGACGGCGAGCTTCGCGATCTCCTGCCGAAGGCTCTCGCCGATCGACGCGGACGGCGCCTCTTCGATCATCTTCTGATTCCGGCGCTGGATCGAGCACTCCCGCTCGCCGAGGCAGATCCCCCGCCCGGACTCGTCGACGGCGATCTGCGCCTCGACGTGGCGAACGCCCTCGAGGCACCGCTCGACGTAGATCCCGTCGTCGCCGAAAGACGCTTTCGCTTCGCTCGCGGCCTGCGGCCAGAGCCGCTGTAGCTCGCTGGGGGAGGTGGCCTTGCGCATGCCGCGCCCGCCGCCGCCGGCCTTCGCCTTCAGCATCACCGGATAGCCGATCGCCTCCGCGATCCGCAGTGCCTCGGCGACGCCGCGCACCGGACCATCCGATCCCGAGATCACCGGTACACCGATCTGCTTCATGGCCATACGCGTCGCCGCCTTGTCGTGAAAGCGCGCGAGCACGTCGGGCGGAGGGCCGATGAACGCGAGCCCGTGCTCCTTGCAGACCTCGGAGAAGTCGGCGTTCTCGGAGAGGAACCCGTAACCAGGGTGGATCGCCTGCGCGCCCGACAGCAGCGCGGCGGAAATGATCGCGGGGATATTGAGATACGACTCGCGCGCGTTCGCAGGCCCGATGCAGATCGCCTCATCCGCGAGGTGCACCGGGAGGCTGTGGGCGTCGGCTTCGCTGTACACCGCGACCGACTGGATGCCCAGCTCGCGGCACGCGCGGATGACCCGCACGGCGATCTCGCCGCGGTTCGCGATGAGGATCTTGTCGATCGAGGTCAACGCGGGGTGGGCTCGGCGATGGAGAAGCGATTGCCTTCGGTGTCGACGGCTGTCGCGAGCGTGATGCCTTCGCCCGGGCGTTCCTCGGGCCGCTTCACGACTCGACCGCCGGACGACGCGACCGCGGCGCACGCCGCCTCGATGTCGTCGACGTAGAAGCCGAGACCAGTGTCGCGCTCGGCGGTCGTGCCGCCGCCGTGCAGCGCAACCGTCGTCCCGTTCTGCACGAGCTCGGTCCAATCCGGCGATTCGTATCCGGGCTTGAGGCCGAACACCTTTTTGTAGAACGACGCGGCGCGGCCGACGTCCGCGGCCATGAGCATGAAGTACGTCTTGGTGACCTTCACGCGCTCTCCTCCAACAGGGGAAGCGACTGCCGAAGCGTGGTCTCGTCCGCGACGTTTCCGGTCTTCGAGTCGGGCAGGATCCGCTTCACGAGCCCGGTCAGGACGTTCCCGGGACCGAACTCCACAAAGACGGACGCGCCGTCCCCTTCTGCGCGCCGTACCGAGGCGACCCACTGTACCGGAGACCACACCTGTTTCTCCAGCAACGCCGGAAGCTCGCGGGCATGCTCGTGCACCTTCGCGTCGACGTTCGCCACGAGCTTGTAACGCAGTGGGCTGAAGGTGAGCAGGCTCATCGCCTCTCGAAGCCGAGGCGCGACCTCGCGCATCGCCGGCGAATGGAATGCCGCCGAAGTCCGCAGGGTAACAACGCGCTTCGCGCCTGCGTTCTTGAGCGCACCACTGGCGCGCTCGAGCTCGTCGCGTGGGCCCGAGATCACGACCTGGCCCGGCGCGTTGTCGTTGGCCACGACGACCGCGGTGCCGACGATCGTGCGCGCGACCACGTCCGCGTCGAGGCCGAGGACCGCGGCCATGCCGCCATTGGAATCTGCTGCTTGCATGAGCTCGCCGCGCGTGCGCACGAGACCCAGCGCGTCCGCGAGCGTGAGCGCGCTGGCGGCGACGATCGCCGTGAACTCGCCAAGCGAGTGCCCGAGCACCATCGCGGGCTCGCCGATCGCGCCAGCTTCCTGCGCCGCGCGCAGCGCGGCGAGCGACGTGGCGAGCAGCGCGGGCTGCGTGTTCGCGGTGCGGTCGAGCTCTTCCTTCGGACCGTCGAAGCACAGCGCGCGCAGATCGAAGCCGAGCGCGTCGTTCGCTTCTTCGAACACCCGCGCCGCAGTCGGATAACGCGCCGCGAGATCCTTCCCCATTCCGACTCTCTGCGAGCCTTGACCTGGGAAAAGCCAGGCGATACCCACGAGCCGCGGAGCATAGGCGCGGTCCTCTTCGGGGAGTACGAGCGGCCTATAGGAGTGGCCGCCCTGCCGACGGCACCATGCGCCGCTGATGGGCACGAACCGCTGGGAAGTCATGGATGGCGCGGGACGCACCCACGTCGTGAGCGTGGACAAGCGACTTTTCGGTACACCGACGCTGCACGTCGACGGCCACCAGCTGATGCGGCTCGGTGGCGACGGCATCGTCGCGTTCGAGGTCGCAGGCCGGCCGGCGCGTCTCTCGCCGCAGCCGGACGGCGGTTACGACTTTTCGGTGGGAAGCATCGGGCAAGTCGCCGGACTCTCGAGCCTCGCGACGACGCCAACGTCATCGGTGGACGCGGCGGCGCTTCGCTTCACGCGAGATCGCGACCGCGCCGCGGGGTGGTTCTACTGGATCGGCGGGCTATCGCTCGTGAACACGATCCTCCTCGTCCTCGGCTCCGATTCCAGCTTCGCGAGCGGTCTCGGGCTGGCGACCTATCTCGTCGTCATCGTCTACATCGTCGCCGGCAAGCCGCTGCTCTGGCTGTCGATCTTCCTTACCGTCCCACTGGTGGCCGGCCTCTTCTTCCTCGGCCGAACGGCGCGCGCCGGCGCGAGCTGGCCGTTCGCCTTTGGGGTCATCGCGTACGCCCTCGATCTACTGCTGGTCCTAAGTCTCACCGACTGGATCGGGGTCGCAATCCATGGCTTCGCGCTCATGACGTTCCTATCAGGTTGGCGCGCGGCGCGCGCCTTGCGCAGCGTGAGCTCGAGCAGGCCATCCGCGGCCGCCGCGTAGTCGCCTAGCGCCCGCGGATGGTCCGCGGATATTCGGGGAAGTAGCGCTCGATGGTCGATAGGTCGAAGTCGCGAAGGATCGATGTATTCGACTCACGTGCGAGCAAGAACTCAAAGGACTGCCGAACGAGATCCGCTACATCTCTGCTGCCGCCGTAGTTCTGACGGTCCGCACGGGAAATGCGCACACGGTGCGTCGTCGTGGTCCGATCGCGCACGGTCACGTCGGCGACGTGACCATCGCCATCCGCCCGAACGCTGACGTCGATGCGCTCAGCGGAGGGCAATGACGAAGAGCGGCTGGCCGTACTCCACCGGAGCGCCGCCGGCGACGAGGACCTCGCGGATCTCGCCGTCCGCCGGCGCGCTGATCTCGGCGATGTGCCCCAGCGACTGGATGCCGCCCAGCACGTCGCCTCGCTTCACCTCGTCACCCGCTGTCCATTCACGGCCCGCGTTGAAGATGCCGACCGTCGTGGCGTGGACCCGCTGGGTCTTTTCGGCACCGTCCGTTGCGGCGTCGAGCGTCGGGCGAGAGGCGTCCGCGCCATTTCGTCTCCGCGTCACCGACACTGCAAAGCCGTCGGCCTCGACCTCGATGATCACGCCATCGAGGCCCGCGGGGAGCTCGAGGGCCATGAGATCGTCGACGAGACCCAGCAGCGGATCGTGATCGCTCACGATCGCTCGCGCCGGAGAGGATTGCGCAGGGCGCGCCGCCACCACGGCGCCGGTGTCGCCGGCGCTTGGCCGCCGCCAGGCTCGACGATCGTGCCGAACGCGCGGAAGCGCTCGTAGCGCAGCGAGAGCAGGTCGGCGATCGGCACGCGCGAGATGCGGTCGATCTCGGCGACCAGCGCGGTCTTGATCGCCGCGCCGGTCGCGTCGTGGTCGGTGTGTGCACCGGCGTCAGGCTCCTTGATGAGCGCATCGACCACGCCGGTCTCGAGCAGGTCGGGTCCGGCGAGCTTCATCGCCTGCGCCGCGCGCTCGGCCTCGGTCGCGCTCCGCCAGAGGATCGCCGCGCAGCCTTCGGGTGAGATGACCGAGTACGTCGCGTTCTCCAGTGCGAGCACCACGTCGCCCACCCCGAGCGCGAGCGCACCGCCCGAGCCGCCTTCGCCGATGACGACGACGACGACGGGCGTGGCGAGCCGCGTCATGACCTGGATGCTCTTTGCGATCGCCTCGCCCTGACCACGCTCCTCGGCCTCGGGACGCGGATCGGCGCCCGGTGTGTCCACGAGCGTGATGAGCGGGAGGTGGAACTTCTCCGCGAGACGGTAGAGGCGCATCGCCTTGCGGTAGCCCTCCGGGTGCGGCATGCCGAAGTTCCGCGCGATGTTCTCTTCGGTCGACGCGCCCTTCTGCTGACCGACGATCATCACCGGCCTACCGGAGAGCTCGCCGATGCCGCCCACGACGGCGGGGTCATCGCGGAACCCGCGGTCCCCGTGCAGCTCCTGGAAGTGATCGAAGACCCGTCCGATGAGATCGAGCGCGTGCGGGCGCGCGATGTTGCGCGCCATCTGCACGGACTGCCAGGACTTCGGCCGCACCGCGAGCTCCGTCGCGTCGGTGATGAGGCCTGCCCCTTCCGAGAGGTGGCCGTTGCCCTCGGCCACCCGACGCGTCCCCGCGATGCGCTCGAGCATTCCCATCAGAGGCTCCAGCGCATGTCTTGACCCGCGATGCGGAACGCGTTCAGGAAGAAGGCGATGCGCTCCTTCAGCTGCGCGCGCGGCACGACCTGATCGACGAAGCCGTGCTGAAGCTGGAACTCCGCCCTCTGGTAACCCTTGGGCAGCTTCTCGCCGATGGTCTCGCTGGTCACGCGCGCACCGGAGAAGCCTATGAGCGCACCGGGCTCGGCGAGCACGAGATCGCCGAGCGATGCGAAGGACGCGAGGACGCCGCCGGTCGTCGGGTCCGCGAGGACGCTGACGAACGGCAGCCCGGCTTCATCGAGCCGTGAAACCGCGGCGACGGTCTTCGCCAGCTGCATGAGCGCGATCGTTCCTTCCTGCATGCGCGCGCCGCCCGAGGCGGCCACGATCACGAGTGCCTTGCGCTCGGCCAGGGCGCGCTCCGCCGCGCGCGTGATCTTCTCGCCGACGACGCTGCCCATCGAACCGCCCATGAACTCGAAGTCCATGACCGCGAGCGCGACAGGGATGCCGGCGAGTGTCGCGTCGCCGGTGAGGACCGCGTCCTTGTGTCCGCTCTTCGCCTGCGCCGCCGCGATCCGGTCCGGGTACGGCTTGCTATCCACGAAGCCGAGCGGATCCGACGACACCATGTCGGCGTCCATCTCGGTCCAGGACTTGGCATCGGCGAGCAGCTCGACGCGCTCGGCGGCGCCGAGCTTGAAGTGATGGCCGCACTTGGTGCACACGTTGAGGTTGCGAGCGAGCTGCTTGTTGAAGAGCATCTCGGCGCAATTCGGACACTGTGTCCAGAGATGTGACGGGAACTCCTTCGGCTTTCGCCCGAAGGGGTTGCGCAGCCTCACCGCGGGTGCGCCGCCGTGAGGCCAATGCCTATTCCTCGCAGGGGCGGGGGTAGGGGCCCCCGAGGCGCGAAGCGCCCCCCTGCCACCCCGGCTGAAGCGCCACGTCGGGAGTGGCGAGAAGTTGATGCAGGCGTCATTGGACCTCTTCGGAACGGTACCAGCAGAGTCCAATGACACCAGGGCCGGCGCGTGCGCCGATGACCGGCCCTGCCTCCGCGACCCAATGTTCGAGGCAGTGGAACCGTTCCTGTGCCCAGTCGCCGAGCGCGCGCGCCCGCTCGGGATCGTTCGTGTGCAGCGTGCAGGCGTTGACCTTCGATCCTGGCGGCAGCTTCTCCTCGATGAGCTCTTTGACGCGCGCGGTGGCCTTCTCGCGGGTGCGCACGCGATCGATCGCGTCGACGCGGCCATCCTCGACCGCGAGGATCGGCTTCACCGCGAGCAGCGAGCCGAAGAGCGCGGCGCCTCCCGAGATGCGTCCCGACCGCCGCAGGTATTCGAGGCCGTCGGCTGCGGCGATGATGCGCGTCTTGCCCGCAAGGCGCTGCGCGATCGCCGCCGCGTCGTCGAAGGACCGCCCAGCGCGGCGCGCCCGGGCGCAAGCGGTGGCGATCAGGGCGATGCCGCCGGCCAGGGTCCGCGAGTCGACGACCACGATCCGCGTGCCGTCCATCTGCTGGGCGGTCGTGCTCGCGACCGAGTACGTCCCGGAGAGCTCGCTCGCGATCGTGAGCACGACCATCTTGCGTAGCCCCTCACTGACGAGCTTCTCGTAGACGTCGCGGCACTCGCCCATCGACGGTTGCGACGTCCCCGGCTTCACGTTCGGCGCGGCGATCTTCTTGTAGAACTCATCGGCCGAGAGATCGACCTCGGCCGTGTACGAGTCGGGCCCGATGTCAACGTGGAGCGGGAGCTTGCGGATGTCGAGCTCGCGCTCCAGCCCCGGCGCGAACGACGCGGTTCCGTCGACGACGATCGCGAAGCGCTCCATCAGCCGACGAGCCGGACCTCGCCAGCGACGATGCGCTCGCCGCCGACAAGAAGGGCACCATCCTCGGCCACGTCGCGCGCGATGCCCCGCAGCGCGGGAGCTCCCTCACGCGTGACCTCGACCTCGCGGCCGAGAAGAGTGGCGCGGCGCCGCCACTCCGCGAGCACAGGGCTTCGGTCAGAGTCGACCGCAAGACGGTCGAGCTCCGCAGAGAGGACCGCGAGGAGCGAAAGCCGATCGACCATCGTGCCGGTGATCGCGAGCGATGTCGCGGTCGCGCGCAGTGGTGCAGAAAAGTCAGACGTCCGTTGATGGACGTTCACGCCGATACCGAGCACCAGCGAGCCACCCTCCCCATCCGTGGTCGCGTGCGCGAGGACACCCGCGACCTTCTTGTGGCCGAGCTCGACGTCGTTGGGCCATTTTAGGAGCACGTCGTGTGCACCGAGTCCTTCCAGTGCGCGCGCGATCGCCACGCCCGCAACCAGCACGAACACGCCGGCTTCGGCCGGCGCGGGCCGGAACAACCACGAGCCGAGGAGGCTGGTCCCACGAGGCGCGTCCCAGCGGCGACCCTTCGTCCCCAGTCCCGCGGTCTGCTCGTCCGCGACGACGATCGTCGGCGCCGCTCCACGAGCCGCGAGCTCGCGCGCCCGGTCCTGCGTCGATCCGATCTCTTCGTGATACTCGATGTCGCGCGCGAGCTCGAGTGCGACGGCGCTACGCACCGCTGGGATCGCGAGGAGCGCGAGCCGCATCAGCCCTTGGGGGCGAGCACGATGGGAACGCGCACGATCTCGTCGATGTTGCCGTCGCGAGGACTCACCGTGTAGACCTCGGCGAACGCGATGGCCTCCGACGAAGGGTCAGCGTAGGTCGCGACGACGGAAAACGTCCCGCGCTCGGGCGCGCCCGCGCTTGCCGTCGTGAAGCCCTTCGCGAGGACACGGCCCGCGGTGTCGGTGACCTGCCACGAGAGATTCGCCTCGAAGACGCTCGCGTCGCCCGCGATCGTGAGCGGGCTGTGCACGCGAGAGTTCGCGAGCGGCTGCTTGACGACGATCGAACCGCGCGAGGAGATGAGCGGCGTCGGCACGGGAGTTGGGGTCGGCGTCGGAGGCGGCGAAGCTGTCGCGACGCTCGGCGAAGCTGACGGGGTGCGAGAGGGCGTGGGGTTGTTCACCACGATCGTACGGTCGACTTCACAGGCACCGAGAATCGCCAGAACAAAAGACAGCGCGAGGGCGGTCCTCACGAGCGCTTGATCTGGGCGCCCGCGGCGCGGACGCGCACGACGCGGCCACGCGCCATCGTCCCGGCGTCACGAGCGGCATCCTCCATCGCGACGACGACCCGGTGCGCGAGCCGCGCCGGCGCTACGGCCAGGACCGCCGGGCCCGCGCCCGAGAGCGCGGCGCCGAACGCGCCGGCGCCCCGCGCCGCGGCGATGATCTCGTCGAGTCCGATCACCAGGTGTGCGCGCGCTGCCTGGTGGAGCCGGTCGGCCATCGCGATCGAGAGAAGCGCGCCATCCGAGCGAAGGACTGCGGCGAGGAGCGCGGCCGCGTGCGCGAGATTGAACACCGCATCGGCCCGCGAGACCGTCGCCGACAACACGGCGCGCGCCTTCTCCGTCGGGAGGGGTTCGCGCGGGATCAGCAAGCAGATCCGCCAGCCGCTCGGGAACGCGATACGGGTCGCGACCGGACCGTCGTCGCCAGGAAGCGCGACGGTGAGCGCGCCGTAGAGCGCCGCGGCGACGTTGTCCGCATGCCCCTCGACCTCCGTCGCGATGCGCAGGAGCGAACGGCGGTCGAGCGGGTCGCCCAAGAGCGCGTTCGCGGCGACCACGCCGCCGACGATCGCGGCCGCGCTCGATCCGAGGCCGCGAGCGATCGGGATCGCGGAACGCTGCACGACGTGGTAGGGCCCGAGGTTCTCTTGCGCGGCCCGAGCAGTCGCGCGGGCACCAACGACGAACAGATTTTCTTCATCGGTCGGTACGCCACTCCCGTCGCCTTCGATCGCCACGGTCCACGCACGCGCGGGACGGACCTCGTATTCGGCGAGGAGTGGGAGAGCGAGAGCGAAAGAGTCGAAGCCTGGGCCGAGATTCGCGCTGGACGCGGGCACGCGCACCCGAAGCTCCCCCACGCTATCTGCTCAACGCACCGCGGACCGCATCCGGTGTGGCCTCGACCTCGGCGATCGGACCGGCGAGCGAGCGCGCGCGTTCCGGGTCCTTGAGGCCGTTACCGGTGAGCACGCAGACGACTCGGCGAGCCTCACGCAGCCCGCCGACGCGCGCGAGCTTGCGAAGTCCGGCAACGGCCGCGGCGGACGCCGGCTCGCAGAAGATCCCTTCACATCGCGCGACGAATGCGTACGCGGAGAGGATCTCGTCGTCGGTGACCGAATCGATGGCCCCGCCCGAGTCGTCCCGAGCCGCGATCGCGCCCTTCCATGAGGCGGGATTTCCAATGCGGATCGCCGTCGCGATCGTCTGTGGGTCCGACACCGGCCGGCCCGACACGAGGGGCGCAGCGCCGGCCGCCTGATAGCCGAACAGGCGCGGCCGCTTCGTCGCCATAGCCGATTCGGACGCCTCGACGAATCCCTTCCAGTACGCGGTGATGTTCCCGGCGTTACCGACCGGGATGAAGAGCGCATCCGGCGCCTCGCCCAGCGCCTCGCAGATCTCGAACGCCGCCGTTTTCTGACCTTCCAGCCGGTGCGGGTTGACGCTGTTGACGACCGTCGCCTCGCCTTGCTCGGCGAGCGCGCGCACGACCGCGAGCGCGGCATCGAACGGCCCGCGGACGGCGACGACGCGGGCCCCGTGCGCGACCGCCTGCGCAAGCTTGCCCGCGGCCACCTGCCCCGCGGGTAGGACGACCGTGCACGAGAGTCCGCCGCGCGCCGCATATGCCGCGGCCGATGCGGCCGTGTTGCCGGTCGATGCGCAGAGCACCATGCGTGCGCCTGCTTCGAGCGACTTCGCCACCGCGACGACCATGCCGCGATCCTTGAAGCTGCCGGTCGGGTTCTGTCCTTCGACCTTGAGCCACACCTCGGGCAGGCCCGTCTCGCGCTCGAGCGCGGGTGCGCGGACGAGCGGAGTGTTCCCCTCGCCGAGCGTAAGCCGAGGGGTCCGCTCGGTCACCGGAAGATGCGCTGCGTATCGATCGATGAGCGAGCGCGCTTCCGGCACCGGGGCATGGTATCGCCGTCATTAAGATTCCCAACGTGAACCTATCCCCCCGCGAGCGACAGCTCCTGTCGATCCTCGCGGTCCTCTTGATCATCCTCGCGAGCTTTCAGCTGATCGCGTCTCTCTGGGAGGCGCTGGGCCGCGTCGCCGACGTGCTCCTCATCTTCCTCATCGCCTGGGCGTTCTCGTACCTGCTCGGTCCGCTGGTGAGCGCCATCGACGAGCGCACGCGCCTCAACCGCGCGTTCTCGGTGGTCGTGGTCTACATCGCCATCGCGATCCTCCTCACGGGCGTGCTCGCGCTGGCCGTGCCGAGCCTTGTCGCGCAGCTGCACGATCTGGTTACCCGCGCCCCGGAATACGGCGACCGCGCCGCCCGCGAGGTCGTCGCGTTCCAGCAGAACCTCGAGCGGATCGGCATACCCATCAAGGTCACCGACCTCTACGGTCAGCTCCCCGAGCGCCTTTCCGCATTCGCCGGATCGCTCGCGACCGATGCTCTTGGGTTCGTTTCGGCTACGGCGACGGTTCTCTTCAACGCGACGCTGGTGCTCATCATCGCGTTCCTGATGCTCATCGACGGCGGCACGTTATGGCGGCGCTTCGTCGAGGTGCTCTCGCCCGAGCTTCAGAGCGAAGCCGAGCTGCTGCGTCTCTCCGCGGACCGCTCGTTCGGTGGGTTCATCCGCGGGTCGCTCCTCCTTGGGATCGTGTACGGGATCGCGACGCTCGCCATCCTGGTCGCGTTCGGTGTGCCGTTCGCGGGCGTGCTAGCGGTGCTCTCGGGCCTTGCGATCATCATCCCGTTCTTCGGTCCGATCATCGCGCAGGTCCCCGTGCTCGCGGTGACCCTGCTCGGCGCGCCGGATTCGCTTCTCTGGGTATTCCTCCTGACGCTCGCGCTCCAGCAGATCGTCCTCAACGTCCTTGGGCCGCGGATCATGTCCAACGCGATCGGAATCCATCCGATCTTCGTGTTCCTTGCCCTGCTGCTCGGATCGCGCCTCGCGGGATTCTGGGGCGTGTTCCTCGCCGTGCCCGTGGCGGGGATCGCGAACACCTTCGTGCGGTATGCCTTCGAGATCGCGCAGGGCCGTCGCGTCCGCACGCAGGCGAAGACGCTGATCTCGGAGGAACACGCCGCCTCCGCCGCGGCCGCAGCCGTGGCACGCGACGCGGCGGTCGAGGCGCGCGAGGCTTCCCGAGCCGCGCGTGAGGCGCGTCTCGCGACGCGGGGGAAGTGATCTAGGAGCGGATGCGGTCCGCTGGGAACACCCGCGGACTCCCGTTGCGCGCGACCACCTCGAGACCGCTCCCGAAGATCGCCGCGACAAGCTCGCTTGTGAGCGTCTCGCCTGGCGGTGCGTCGCGCACGATGCGGCCCTGGTCCATGACCACGACCCGCGATGCCACGGCGCTCGCCAGGTTCAGGTCGTGAAGGACCGCGAGGATGGCCAGACCGCGCGTGCGCGCGAGCCGCGACAGATGCGCGAGCGTCGCGATCTGGTGCCCGGGATCCAGGTGCACCGTGGGCTCATCGAGGAGCAAGACGTCGGCCTCCTGGGCGAGCGCCATGGCGAGTACCGCGCGCTGACGCTCGCCGCCCGAGAGCCGATCGATCCGCCGTGATGCGAGCGGCCCAAGCTCCAGCTCGGCGATCGCGCGATCGACGGCGGCCGCGTCTCCCGCCGACGCGCCGCCAAAGCGGCTGAGCCGGGCGGTCCGCCCGAGACCGACGATCTCGCGCACGGTGAACGGAAACAGCGTGTCCAGGATCTGAGGCACCACCGCGATGCGCCGCGCGATCGCAGCGCGTGAGAGGCTGGCGATGTCCGCCGCGTCGAGCGAGACCGATCCGGCCCGTGGCCGAAGAAGGCCAGCGAGGACGCGCAACAAGGTCGACTTCCCCGCACCGTTTGGCCCGACGACCGCCAACACGTCGCCCGACGCGAGCGAGAGCGTGCAATCGCGCAGCACCGTACGCGCGCCGTATGCCGCGCTCACAGCCGTTGCCTCGAGCACCGTCATACGACCACCCGCCGCGAGCGCACGAGGAGCGCCAGGAAGAATGGAGCGCCGACCAGGCCGGTGATCGCCCCGACCGGCAGCTCCCCGGGCGCGAGAAGCGTGCGCGCGCCGAGATCGGCGAGGACGAGAGCGGCCGCGCCGGCGAGGAAGCTCGCGGGCACGAGCCGCCGGTGGGTTGCGCCGACCGCGAAACGGAGCGCGTGCGGCACCACCAGGCCCACGAAGCCGACGAGTCCCGCGAGCGCGACGGCGGCGCCCGAGAGAAGGGCGGTGGCGCCCAGGACCGCGCGCGTCGTGCGGTCGGGATCGACGCCGAGCGTGGCCGCCGTCTCTTCGCCGAAGGCATAGGCATCCACGCGATGCGCGAGGGCGACAGCTCCCGCGAGCCCGATCGTGACGATGGCCGCGGCCACCGCGAGCTCGCCCGAATCGATCACCGAAACGCCACCCTGAAGCCACCCGAGGACCGAGCGGAGGTGCACCGCGAGCCGGTCGCTCGCGACGAGCACGAACGTCGCGACCGCGCCGGCGAACGCGGTGAGCACGATGCCCGCAAGCAGGACGGTGAGGACCGTCGTCGGTCCACCGAGCCGCGCGAGCCGCCACACGAGGCCGACCGCGACGAGCGCGCCGACGAACGCCGCGAGCGGGACGAGCGGCGCGCTGAGGCCAAGCGCGATGGCGACGATCGCCGCGAGCGTGGCGCCCGCGGACGTGCCGGTGACGAATGGATCGGCGAGGGGGTTGCGCAGCAAACCCTGCAGCAGCGCGCCGGAGGTCGCGAGCGACCCGCCGACGAGCACCGATCCCAGCACGCGCGGAAGCCGCAGGTCGCGGACGATCGTCCCGTTCACGTCGGCCGAGCCAAGGAGCGCGCCGAGGACGTCTCCTGGCGCGATCGGGACCGATCCGACGAGGATCCCCGCCGCAATGCTCAGCACGAGCACCACCGCGAGCGCGACGAAGGTCGTGGCGACACGCACTACTTGAACAGCTCCGGATGGACGATCCGCGCATAGGCCTCGGCGGCCTCGCCGACCCGTGGCCCCGGCCGGTTGATGAGGTTCGGCTCGATCGTCCCGATGCGCCCGTTCCGGACCGCCGAGATCGCGGACCACCCGCTCCGGGCCGCGACATCCGCCGGTTTGGCCGCGTACGGGTCGGCCGCAAGCACGATGACCTCAGGGTCGGCCTTCACGATCTGCTCGGCCGAAAGCTGCGGATACGCCGTCGTCGCGTTCGCGGCGACGTTCACACCGCCGGCGATCTTGATGAGGTCATCGATGTACGAGCCAGGGCCGACGGTGAAGATCTTCGCCGGGTCCGACGCGTCGATCTCGTGGTAGACGCGCGGCCGGGTGGCCACGTTCGCGGTCTTCGCGCGCACCGCATCGACCTTTTGCTCGATCGACGTCGCGAGCGTGCTGCCATCCGCGCCGACCGCCTGACCCAGCAGCCGCGCGGTCTTCGCGACGTCGGCGACGTTTTGTGGATCGACGACCAGCACGGTGAGCGAGGCAGACTGCAGCTTCTCGATCGTCCCATCGGAAAACTTGACCGTCAGCACGAGATCAGGCCGAAGCGAGACGATCTTCTCGAAGTTCACCTTCACGCCGCCGACCTTGTCGATCTTGGTCGCGTCGGCCGGCTCGTCGGAGAAATCGTCGACGCCGACGACGCGCGGTCCCGCGCCGATTGCGAACAGGAACGCGGTGATGGACGGGCCGATCGATACGAGGCGCTCGGGTCGCGCGGAGAGCGTCACGGCGTGGCCCTGGAAATCGGTGACGGTCGTCGGGAACGGCGCGCTTGCGGCGGGGGGCGTGGGCGTCGGCCGTGCGGTCGCGCCACAGGCGGCGGCAAACGTCAGGAAGAGGACGGCGAGGAGCGTGAGGATCGAACGAGAGCGCATCTGGCTCACCCCTTTCTCGCGAAGGTGTGTTGGCCGCGAGCGGGTTATTCAGGCGACCCGAGTTGGGGCGATGCCCTTCACGGTGGCGCGACCCTGCCGGAATCTCACCGGCTTCGCTGAAAAGCCCGCGTATTCAGTTGTGCGCGGAGATCAGGCTGGCACGTGCTCCTGGGTGTATCGCGCATTGTCCGAGAGATGGCTGCTGAACACTCGCTGCAGGGTCATCACGTGCGCACAGAGACCGGAGGTGCGGAAATGGTCGCACTCGCAGGACCAGTCATCACCCTTGAGGGAGACGGCGTGGGTGCCGTTGTCACCGCGGAACGCTACCTCGAAGCTTCGGAAGGAGATCCGCTCGGGTTCTTCGGCGTACCGCTTCGCCTTCTCGATCTTGGAGATGAGGCTCGAGTACATAACGTCCTCCACCAACCCCGATTCTTCCCGGCTTGGCCGGACGGGCCGAGTCTAGCCTCCGGACATAGCATTCGCGGGACCGCGGAAAAGCGGCCGAATTAGGGGACGATCGATTTCGAGTGAGCTTCACGGACTGAATTCGCGCTGAGGCGATCCGCTTCGCACTGGGTCCGCATGCTGGTGATCTTCAGCCTGGCCGGATTCCTCGAGGTCGCGAGCTACGGGCAGCTTTCGGCGTTCACGCCACTGTATTTGCCGAGGATCGGCGTGGCCGCGGCCGACGTTGCCTTCTGGGTCGGCGTCATCACCTCGCTTGCGAACCTGTTCGGGCTCCCGTTCCTGCCGTTCTGGGGCGCGCTCGCGGACCGGTATGGACGCAAGCCGCTCATCATCCGCTCGTTCATCGCGGCGTTCTTCGCGCTCGGCGTCACCGCCGTCGCGCCGAACATCGCGGTCTTCACCATCGCGCGCGGCTTTCAGGCGCTCGCGCTTGGGAACACCGGGCTGATCCTCGCGACCCTCGCGGATCACGCGCCGGCGGCGCGCGTGGCGTTCGCGTTTGGCGTCGTCAACGGTGCGAACCCGTTTGGCGCGTTCGTCGGACCGCTCGTCGGCGGACCGATCGTGGACCGCTTCGGTTTCCCCTGGCTGGTCGCCGTCGACGCGACCCTGATGGCATTCGTCGTGGTGTTGCTCACGTTCGGCTACCGCGATGGATTCGTGCCACGCACGACCGGCGAGCCGCTGCTCCGCATGGCGCTGGACGGCGTCGCCATGGTGATCCGCTCGCCACGGCTACGAGCTCTCTTCCCCGCGCTGTTCCTGCTCTTCGGCGGCTGGATCCTCGCGTTCATCTACGTCCCGCTCGTCGTGGCGCGTCTCTACGCGGGCGCAGACCTCGCGACGGTCGTCGGGGTCGTGCTCGGTGGAGGTGGCCTCGTCACGATCGCGGCCTCCCCCGGCATCGGCGCGCTCGCGGACCGCTTCGGCCACTGGCGCGTGCTCATCGCGGGCGGCGCAGTGCTCGTCCTCGTGTGGCTTCTGCCTTTCTTCACGCGCGATCTCGTGGTATTCGCGATCCTCTGGGCTGTCGCGAACGGCCTATCGAGTGGAGTGTTCAGCGTGTCCTTCAACGTGATCGCCGGCTCGGCCAGCGAGACCGCGCGCGGGCGCGTGATGAGCTTCGCGTATGCGCCGGCGAACATGAGCTTCGTGGTCGGGCCGCTCATCGGAAGCGTTCTCGCTCCGATCGATGTATTTCTCGTGTTCCCGGCCGCGGCGGTCTTGACGGCGGTGGGTCTCGCGGCGACGGCCTACGCGCGCACACGGCCGCCGATCTAGTGCTACGGCCGTGGGGGCTCGTACGCGCGCCAGGCCTCGAGACCGTGAACGGTCGAGGGCCAGGCGAGCTCCTCGAGCGGCGGCAGCTTGTCCTTAGCGAAGAACGCCGCTTCCGACGCTTCGTCCGGGGCGACGCGCAGCTCCCCCGAGACGATGCGCGCCCGGTAGATCACCACGAGGATCGGGAAGCCCGGCCGCATCCACATCGCGAGCAGCCCGTCCAGAGCGACGTCGAACCCGGTCTCTTCGGTGGTCTCGCGGCGCGCCGCATCCTCCGGCGTCTCATCGCTCTCGACGAGGCCGCCGGGAAGCGCCCAGCGACCGTCGCGCGGTCCGTAGTTGAGCCGCACGAGAAGGACACCGCCGTCGCGCTCGACGATCGTGTTCGCTCCGATCTGCACGTGCATGAAGTCCGCGAACCCGCACACCGGGCACGCCGGCCGTTCGCGGCCATCGATGCGCGTCGGCACGAGCGGCGTGCCATCGCGCGGGCAGAACGCGAACAATCGCGGCGACCCGCGCGCGTGCAGCTGCTAGGAGCCCTTCGCGAGACGGTCTTTGAGGTAGTCGATCGAGTCGTTCGGCGAGGGATCGGCGCCGTTGAGCAGCGCGAGATAGAACGACACGTAGTCGGTGAAGAGGACCATCTGCAGGACCTCTGAGAGCAGGTTCTGACCGGCGAACTGCAGCGTCCGGTGCTCGATCTGCGCGCGATCGAGGAGCTCGCGGGTCACCTCGAATCGAATCTTGTGCCGCGGGTTGTCGCGATCGCTCCGCAGCAGGAGCACGGTCAGCGCTTCTCGCGCGATGGGTGGATGCGGGAAACCGACGACGGCGTTGTGGTTGAGCTCGCTCATGATGTCGAACGCCGACCAGTTCTTCGCGTTCTCGTTCCACTGGCCCTTGACGCGGCGCGCCATCACGCCCATGACCCCGGCGCCGTACGCGACCATGATCCGCCCGAACAGCTCCTGTGCGAGCTTCTTCGCGTCGTTCGTCCGGCCGCCCTCGTGGACACGCTCCTCGATGCGCGAGAGGTCCTTGAGCGCCACCTCGATGTCCGCGGAGAGGTCGCGCACGAAACCCATGCGGAAGAGCGCGCCGAGGACGAGGCCGAGCGAATAGCCGAGCGTCGCGCGGGGCCGCGCCTTGTAGCTGAAGGTCACGACGGGGTAACCCGACGCGCGCGCGAGCTCGGCCAGCTTGCCGCCGGTCGTGAGGGCGAGGACCTTCGCGCCGCGCCTTCGGGCTTCCTCGAAGGCCGAGAGCGTCTCCTCGGTGTTGCCCGAATAGCTCGACGCGATCACGAGCGAGTCTCGACCGACGTAGCCGGGGAGCCCGTAGTCGCGATGCACCGTCATCGGCACCTTGAGCTCGCCCTCGAGCAGCGCCGCCGCGAGGTCGCCGCCGATCGCCGACCCGCCCATGCCGGCGACGATGATGCTGCGCACATCTCCGTACGCCGGTGGGATGCTCGCTTTCGTGGCGATCGCCCACGCATCGCGGATCTGCTTCGGCAGCTCCTTGATCCGTCCGAGCATGTCCTCTGGATCGGCAGCGCGGATCCGTTCGACCGATTCGATCACCGACGTGTCGCGCGTCTCAGTGATTGCCATCACTTGCCCCCTTCACCATGCGCTCGCCCGCATCGAGGAGCGGTGCGAGCTCGCCCTGTGATTTCGTTTCGGCGTACACCCGGACGAGCGGCTCGGTCCCCGAAAGCCGGATCAAGAGCCACGAGCCGTCGTCCAAGAAAAACTTCGTGCCGTCCTTCGTATCGAGCTGCACGATCTTCGCCACCGCGTGGCCGCCGAGCTTTTCCGGGGCCGCCTCGTGCAGCGCCGCCATGATCCGCGTCTTCGCCGACCCGTACGCCGCGCCCTCGAAGTGCAGATCGCGCCGCAGGTAATGCGATGGACCCGCGATGCGCATGAGCTCGGCGATGAGCTCGGACGGCTTCTTCTTCGTCTTGAGGAGGAAGTCGAGGAGGAAAAGATCGGCGACGATCCCATCGCGCTCCGGAAGGTGCATCGCGAAGCCGAACCCGCCGGACTCCTCGCCGCCCATCATCGCCCCGGTCTCCTGCATCTTCGGGCCGATGTATTTGAAGCCCACCGGCACCTCGTAGACCTTGACGCCATATTTCGCGCCGAGACGGTCCGCCATCGAGGTCATGTTCACGGTCTTCACGACCGGCTGCCGTAGGCCGCGGATCTCGATGAGGTACCACATGAGCAGCGCATACACGGTGAGCGTGGTCACGAAAATCCCGCGCTCGTCGGCGAGACCCGCGCGGTCTGCGTCGCCGTCGACCGCGAGACCTACGTTGGCGCGCTCTGCCGGGATGCGGCGAAGGAACTCGTCGATGTTCGGCGGGATGGGCTCGGGGTTCACGCCGCCGAAGTACGGGTTTCGCTCGCCGTGCAGCTCGACGATCTTGGTCTTGCCGCCCCCGATGAGCTTTGGGAAGTAGCCGCCTGCGCTCCCGTAGAGCGCCTCGCACACGACGGTGTAGCCGGCAGCCTGGAACGCTTCGAGATCGAAGAGCTCGCCAACGTGCGCGAGGTAGTCCGGTGCGGGGTCGAAGAGCTCGATCCGTCCCTTCGCTTTGGCGTCCTCGAATTTCATGCGCCGCACGCGCTCGGGGTGCGCTTCGAGCGGATGGATGATGGCCTCGAGCTCCTTCAGCATGTCGGGGCCCGCGGCGGCGCCGGTCTCCGCCTTGACCTTGAAGCCGTTGTCGGTCCAGGGGTTGTGGCTCGCGGTGATGACGATGCCGGCTTTGGCCTTCCTGCGCATCGTCGCCCACGAGAACGACTGGGTCGGCGCGGCGGCCGTCGCCAGGTGAACGTTGACGTCGTGTGCCGCGACGACCTCGGCCGCCGCGGCGGCGAAGTGCTCGGACACAAATCGCCGATCGAAGCCGATCACGACCCCACGATCGGCGCCACCGTTACGGACGACCCACTCGGCAACGGCCTGCGAGCACACGCGCACCGCATCGAACGTGTACTCCTCGGCGATGCGCGCGCGCCAGCCGTCGGTGCCGAAGACGATGTTCACAAACTTGGGGGGCGCTGCCCCCCAGCCCCAACGGTGTTCGGAATCGCCGCCCTCCAGTAAGCGAGCGTATCGCGGAGCGAGTCGGCGAGCGTGATGCGGGGCGACCAACCGGTCCGTTGACAAAAACGCGTGGAGTCGAGAGCGAGCCGCGTGGCCTCTCCGCCACGAACGCGCGAGGGATCGAGCTCGGCGCGGATGGCTATGCGTGCCATCGAGAGCAGCGTTTCGAGGATCTCTGAGATCGCGGTCGCACGACCGCTGCCGACGTTGTACGTCCCGCTTTCGGCCAGCGACAGCGCGGCGGCGTACGCGGTGGCCATGTCGCGCACGTCGAGAAAATCGCGCTGCGCGTCGAGGCGCCCGTGCCGCACGATCGGCTCGACGAGACCGGCCTCCGCCTCGGCGATCTGCTTCGCGAACGCCGACGCGGCGAGCCCGGGATGCTGCCGCGGCCCGTTCTGATTCGCCGGCCGGAGGATCACGACCGGAGCCTGGCGGCGCGATGCCGCCTCGCGCGCGAGCGCCTCCGCGGCCACCTTCGTCGCGGCATAGACGTTTTCCGGCTGGACCGGCGCGTCTTCGGTGACGGGGACGCGATCCGGGGCGCCGTACACGTCCGCGCTCGATGCCATGACAAAGCGCACGTTCGGCCGATCCGAGAGCGCGACCAGGAGCGTCGCCGTGCCGAGAACGTTCACCTGCACCGCGGCAACAGGATCCGCGCTCGCGAGGGTCGGCACCGCGATGCCGGCGAGGTGGATCACCGCTTCGGCCCGCGAGTCTTCAAGCGCGCGCTTCGTCTCCTCGAGGCTGGTGATGTTGCCGCGGTGAATCGATACCCGGTCGGCGATTCCCGCAAGGTGCGGGAACGGCGGCTCCTCGTGCGCAAGGCCGTGCACCTCGTCGGCCCTGAAGAGCAAATGCTCGGCGAGATGGCTTCCCGCGAATCCGGTGATGCCGGTGACGAGTATTCGCGCCACGGCCGCAGTATTCCGCGTCTCGTCGCTCGTTGCCCGTATCGTCCCCCCGTGTCGCGCTCGCTCGTGACGCCGCTTACGGCGTTCTTGGTCGCGGCCATGTGGAGCGGCTCGTGGATCACGGGAAAGCTCGGCGTTGCGGGCGCGCCGCCGCTCGAGCTTTCCGCCGTCCGCTTCGTCATCGCGGCATTGGTCCTTGCGGTCATCGCCGTCGCGACGAGATTGCCGCTCGGCACCAAAGGGCTGTTTCCGGTCTTCCTCTCCGGTCTGCTCGGTTACGGTCTCTACAACGCCTTCGTGTTCGTCGGCCTCACGATGGCGCCGGCGTCCGATGGCGCACTCATCGTGCCGACGACCATTCCCGTCCTCACCGCGGTCGGCGCGACGCTCGTCGGTGAGCGCTTGACCACCGCGAAGCTGGCTGGGTTCGCCCTCGCCTCGTGCGGCGCGGCGCTGGTCATCCTCGCTGGGCAGACCGGCGGCGCGCTCTCGGAGGCGCGCGTGAGAGGCGACCTGCTCATGCTCACCGGCGCGGTCTGCTGGGCCGCGTACACGGTGCTCGGGACGATCACCCTGCGCGATCGCTCGCCGCTCGCCGTGGTCACGCTCGCAGCGCCGGTCGGCGCTCTCGCGCTGCTGCCGCTGGGGGCGCTCGAGCTCGGCTATCGCGACGTTCCGAGCTGGACGCTTGGGACTTGGCTCGATGTCCTTTATCTCGCGCTCATCGCGAGCGTCGCCAGCTTCGTGCTCTTCTATTGGATCGTGACGCGCGTCGGCGCGGGAATTGCGTCGCTGTCTTCGTATTTCGTCCCGGTCCTGACGCTCGTGATGGCGGTCACGTTCCTGGGCGACCGACCGCAACCTTTGCAGCTCGCCGGCGGGGTGGTGATCCTCGCGGGCGTCCGCGTCGCCACGCTTCGGCCGTCGGTCCGGCCCGTACCCGAGGGCGTGGCGTGATCATGCGGTCGAACGCGCGCTCGCTCACCTGACCGGCGATAGGCTGCGGCTCGATGGACGAAAAGACGACGCCGCAAGAGTTCGGCCTCCTCTTTAAGCGATTCCTCGACGACATCGTCAATCGCGCCGAGGTCCCCGAAGGACCGCTGCTCAAGCGGCTACGCGAGCATCTGGGCGGCGAGCCGATGCGCATGCCCGTGATCTCCGAAGAGTTCGAGCGGTTCCAGCAGCCCAACCTGCAGGTGGCCATGGAGGCGTACCTCGAGATGCCGCGACACACCGCCGAGCTGATCGGGCTCGCCGCCGAGAACAAGCGCCAGTGGGGCCTCGGCCTCTCGGACTTCGTGAACCGCGGAACTTCGCCCTACAGCCTTCGTCTCGCCGAGGGCCCGGTCGACTGGGTGAACTTCCATCTCGACGGCGAACGCGTCTTGCCGGTGGTGCAGTTCGGTCTTTACCTCGTCAAGGTCGATGGCGCGCCGCTCATCGCCTTCGTCACCGGACCGAACGAGATGATGGGGCCACGTGGTGCGAGAGCGCGCATCGAGGTGATGGCGCCCGAGCGCGCGACGGCACAGCGGTTCCTCGCCGAGATCACCAACCTGATGGGCGAGCGCAACGTGTACCGCGGCAAGATCGTGTCGCTCGGACCGCAGCAGTTCGGATTCGGACCGCAGACCATCATCACGTTCCACCACCTGCCCACCGTGACGCGCGACGACGTCGTGCTGCCGGAGGGCGTGCTCGATCGGATCGATCGTCACGCGATCGCGTTCACCGAGCATGCCGAGCGCCTCAAGGCGGCGGGCCGACCCATCAAGCGCGGGCTCCTGCTCTATGGGTCGCCCGGTACGGGAAAGACCCTCACCGTGATGTACCTCACCGGGCGCATGAAGGGGCGTACCACGCTGCTCACCACCGGCCGCGGCCTCGGCATGATCAGCGCGGTCGCCCAGATGGCGCGGATCCTCGCGCCGAGCACCGTCGTGGTCGAGGACGTCGACCTCATCGCGCAGGAGCGCGGGATGCCCGGGATGCAGACGCAGCCGTATCTCTTCGAGCTGCTAAACGAAATGGATGGGCTGCGCGACGACGTCGACGTGCTGTTCGTCCTCACGACGAACCGGCCCGACATCCTCGAGCCGGCCCTTGCCGCACGGCCCGGTCGCGTCGATCTCGCCGTGCCGCTCCCGCTGCCTGACGCCGACGCGCGGCGCCGGCTGTTTGCCCTGTACGCGCGCGGTCTCCGTCTCGAGGTCGACAACCTCGATCGCTTCATCGCGCGGACCGAAGGCGCGAGCCCTGCCTACATCAAGGAGCTGCTCCGAAACGCGACGGTGTTCGGCGCGATCGACGGCAACGGCGCGGGCGCGGTGCGGGTCACCGACAAGCACATCGACCAGGCGATGGACGAGCTTGCCGAAGGTGGCCGTCTCGCGGAGCGGATCGCCGGCTTCGCGCGGCCCGGCGACGAGGGCCCGCCACCTGGACCGATGGGACCGAGCGGTTTTCCCGTCCCGATGCGCGGAGGCGGGACCTGGCGGGCCGGCTAGGACAAGACCGGCCGCGCGACAAGCAGCGATCCTTCGCGGACGACGGGCAGCGCGAACGAGAACCGGTCCACTTCGCACGCGAGCTCGGCGTCGCGCCGTGGAAACCACTCCGGCCAATTCGGATCCTCGTGCTCCCACAGCCGCGCAACGATCGCGGCGACGTCGGGCGTCGCTCCGGCAAGACGCGCGGCGATGTAGTCGGCGCACGCCTCGTCCTCGTCCGCGCCGGTCGCGCCGCCCACGCCCATGGCGACGACGGCGACGTCGCGCGCGACGCGTCCCAAATAGCGCACCGTAGCCTCCGCGATCACGAAGCTGCCGAGCAGGACCTGATGTGCCTTGGTTGCCGCGACGACGCCTTGCGTTCCGGAGCTCGTGCGCTGCACGACGCGGCGACCCGTGAGGTCGAGCTTCTCGATCGCCGAAGGTGAATTGCCGATGTCGAAGCCGGCGATCGGCCGACCCTCGATCTCGCCGGTGAGGAAGAGCGATGGGTCCTCGTGCTTCATCGCGAGCGCCTGCTCGTGACCGGCGACGAGGACGATCTCGCGGGCGCCGGCACCGATGCAGAAGGCCGCGGTGGTGAACGCGCGGAAGACGTCGACGATCACCGCGTGACCGGTCGCCGCGCGGGCTCCATCGAGCAGCGACGCGCGCCGGACGACCATGTGGCGGGATTCACCCGTCAGAGGACAGCCGCCGTGAATGGGCGCCGCCCTGAGGCAAAGCGCTCCAGCGACAAGTCGGAGATGTCGAGGGTGCGCGCGCGCCCATCGAGCATCTCCTCGACGACCAGCTCGGCGGTCGCCGGCGCGTGCATGAAACCGTGGCCGCTGAACCCAGCCGCGAGGAAGAGGCCCGAGACTCCCGGAACGCGCCCCACGATGGGGTGATCGTCGGGCGTCATCTCGTAGTAACACGACCAAGACCGAACGATTCGCAGATCGGCGAACGCCGGATGCCGCCACCCGGCGCGAGCCTGCACCCATGGCTCGAGGGCGGGCGGCACGTCGAGCGGCGCGAACTCGCCGGGAAATGCCGATGGCGGCCCTGCGGGGCCTTTCTCCTCCCTTCCGTCGGCGGTGAGATTCGGCATCGCGAAGCGCTGCGCGGTGTCCTTCGGCCGGAAGTGAAAGCCCGATTCCCACTCGATCACGAGCGGGATGCTGGCAAGCTGCGGCAGCGGACCCGACTCCATGATCGACCGGCGGTAAGGCCAGATCGGTATCGCGATCGCGGCGGACGCGCAGAGGGAGGCGGTCCAGCAGCCCGCCGCGACGAGCACGCGCGAGGCGCTCACGTCGCCGCTTGCCGTATGCACGCCGGTCACGCGGTCGCCCTCGCGCAACAATGCCTCGACCGACACGCCCTCTTTGAAGCGCGCGCCGCCAAGCTGCGCGGCTCCGGCGAACCCCGCGAGGGCCACCAGGGGATCGCCGTAGCCGTCGCGCGCGCAGAAGCGGCCGCCCGCGAGGTCGTCGACGCGCATCCGCGGGACCAGCTCCGCGATCTCGACGCGGCCGAGCATCTCGACCGGAACGTGCAAGCGCTCGTACAGGGCCATCGGACGGCGCAGCTGCGCGACGCCCTCGGTCGTATTTGCGATGAAGAGGTAGCCGCGCTCGTGAAAGTCATGTCGCGCGCCGGTGCGCTCCTCGAAGGTCCGCCAGAACGCGATCGCGAGCTGCGACATCCGCACGTCGAGCTCGTCGACGAACTGGTGGCGGATGCCGCCGAGGCCGCCCGACGTCGTCCCCGAGCCAAGACGGTCGCGTTCGAGGACGAGGACGTCGCGCTCGCCGCGCTCCGTCAGGAAAAATGCCGCGGCCGCTCCGACCACGCCTGCCCCGACGATCACCGTCGAGGCGGAGCGCGGGAGATCGGTCACCCTGGCAGCTCGTCGAAGCGCAGCTTGCCCTCGACGTCAGTGATGCGTCCGAATCGCGGGCGGTCGTGCGTGAACGCCACGGTCCACCGCTCCTCGACGGCCCGCGGAAGGATGGTCTTCTTCGCCGCGAGCGTGTCGAGCGGGAAGAGATCGAACGCCGGGATCCACGGAAGCGGGAGATGATGCCGGTCGGGCATGAAGTCGCTCGAGAAGAAGAGCGTCTCGCCGCGATCGGAAACCCGCACGGTCTGCGTGCCCCGCGTGTGACCCTGGATGCGGTCGAGACGGATGCCGTTCAGGATCTCGACGGACTCGTCGACGAGCTCGAGGCGGCCGGCCGCCTCGAGAGGGGCGTAGTCGTCCGCTATGTAGGACCCGCGCGTGCGCTCGTTCGCGTTGAGGGCATCCTCCCACTCGAGGCGCTGGAAAACATAGCTCGCCCGCGGGAACGTCGGAACGATCCGCTCGCCCTCCCGATAGGTGTTGCCGCCCGAGTGGTCGAAATGCAGATGCGTGTTCACCACGAGCGTGACCTCATCCGCCCGGACGCCGAGGCTCCGAAGCTCGTCGAGGAGCCGGGGAGGGTCTTCGATGCCGTAGATCTCCTTCTGACGCGCGTTGAGCTTCGGCCCCGCACCGGTCTCGACGAGAACGACGTGGTCGGCATCGCGAATGAGCAGACAGTTCATGTCCATCGCGATGCGGTTGCGATCGTCCGCGGGCTTCTGCTTTTCCCAGAGCACCTTCGGTACGATCCCGAACATCGCGCCGCCATCCAAGCGGAAGACGCCGTCGCTGAATATCCGCACGTCGAAGCGGCCGATGCGCACGAGGCGTCAGTATGGGCGGCGATGGATATCCGAGACCTTCGTGACGATGACGGCGCCAGCGCGGGTGCATCAAGGTGAACCTCATCGGGAAGTGGATCGAGCGGTGAGCGGCATCCGGCCCGCCCAAGAGCAGTTCGGCCGCGTCGCCGAAGCCTACGTCGACAGCCCCAATCACGCGCAGGGCGCCGACCTCGACCGCGTCGTCGAGCTCGCGATAGCTCATGGCGGTGAACGTGTCGTCGACGTCGGCACCGGCGTCGCTCACACGCTGCGGCGCGTCGCGCCGGCTTTTCGCGCCGCGGTCGGGATCGACGCCACCCGCGAGATGCTCGAGGCCGGCCGCGGCGTCCTCGAGCGCGCCCGCGTGCCGGGTGCCTCGCTCGTGCAGGCGGACGCGACCGCGCTACCGATCGCCAGCGGGTCTATCGACGTCGTGACGTCGCGCCTCGCGTCGCATCATTTCGCGGACGCCGCCGGCGCGTTCCGCGAGATCGCGCGGATCCTGCGACCTGGCGGTCTCTTCGTCCTCGTCGACAACTTCACCCCGGAGGGCGCCGAGGTCGATGCGTTCATCAACGATCTAGAGCGGCTCCGCGACGCCTCGCACGTTCGCAGTCACACCGTTCGCGGCTGGCGTCACCTGGCGGAGGCAGCGGGGCTGCGTACGTCGATCGATTCAGAGACGTCGGTGACCAAGCTCGACGTCGATTCGTGGCTCGCCCGCTCGCAGACGCCGAAGGACCGCGCCGATGCGGTGCGACACCGTCTTCGCGACGCGAGTCCAGCAGTCGTGCGCGCCTTCGACGTCACCGCGACGAGCTTCAGCGTGCACAAGCTGATTCTTCTCGGCCGGAAATGACTCTCGCGGACCTTCCGGTCCGGCGCGACGTACCCGCAGTCAGCGCCGCGCAGATGGCCGAAGCCGATCGGATCACCATCGAGGACGTGCGCCTCCCGGTGGAGGTGCTCATGGAGAGCGCATCGCGGCAGATCGCAGCCGGCGCGCGCGCGTACCTTGGCTCCGTCGCCGGCAAGCGGATCGCTGCCTTCGTTGGGACCGGCAACAACGGCGGCGACGCGGTGGGAGCGCTGCGGCATCTGGCGAACTGGGGCGCGGTCGTCCATGCGCTCGTCGTCGGAACCCGGGAGCGCTTGCGCGAGACGACGAACCTCCAGATCGCGCGCCTACTTGTGACCACCGACGAGTCACGCTCCGGACGGGTCACCAATGTCGGCTCGCGTTGGAGCAACTTCGAGAAATATGTCGAGGCGGACCTCCTCATCGACGGGCTTCTCGGCTACAACGCGCGCGGCGCGCCGCGAGACGAAGTCGCGGTGGCGATCGGCGCGGCAGCGCGGACGAGCTGCCCGATACTCGCGGTGGACATCCCGTCGGGCATCGACCCTGACACGGGAGACGCGTATGGCGTGGCGATCGGCGCCACGCTCACGGTGACGCTTGCGCTGCCGAAGCGCGGCTTGCTCGCTCAGCAAGCCAGGCCGTTCGTCGGCGAATTGCTCGTCGCCGACATCGGGATCCCGCACATGGCCTTCGAGCGCATCGGCATCAAGACCCGAGGGCTCTTCGATGAGGGTGATCTGATCCGCGTCGCGCTGTAGCCTCACTGGCACGCAGGCTGCGGCGTCGGGCGCGTGCGTCTCGCGCCGCTGCTCGCGTTGCTCGTCCTCGCCGCGTCCGCCCTCGCTCCGCCGGGTGTCCGGTTCGCGCGGCCGATCGCCGTCGTCGGGGCCAACGAGTCCTTCAACTGGTCGGGCTACATGCAGGGCACCCTCGAAAAGGGGACGACGTTCCACTCGATCAGCGCGGATTGGATCGTGCCGGAGGTGCAGCAGCGGAACGCCGGGGAAGCCGAATACTCTTCGAGCTGGATCGGGATCGGTGGCGGCTGTGTCGACGCCGGCTGCAGCGTCAGCGACGCGACCCTGATCCAGGCCGGCATCGGGCACGACGTCGACGCCACCGGCCGACCCGACTATTACGCCTGGTGGGAAACGATCCCTGCGCCGAGCATACGCACCGATCTCCTCATCAGTCCCGGCGATCTCGTCCGGGTGAACATCGCCGAGGGCGCCGTACCCGAGGTCTGGACGATCACGATCACGGATCTCTCGACGCGGCGAGCGTTCAGCATCACGCTGCCGTACGCCTCGACGTACGCGACGGCGGAATGGATCCTCGAGACGCCGATCGTGATCTCGGACACGGGTGGGATCACCGTCGGGCCGATGCCTGACGTCGCGCCGGTCCACTTCGACAATGCGCGCGTGAACGGCGCGGGCGCCGGGCTCGTCGCGAGCGAGCAGATCGCGCTCGTCGACTTCGACCTCTCGCCCATCGCCGCACCATCGTCGCCGGATCGCGACGCCGACGGGTTCAACGACTGCGCGTATCGCACCACCTGCCCGACCCCAAAGAACGAACTGCGCTGAACAGCGCGGCGGCCGGAGACCGGAAGGTCCCGACCGCCGCTTTGAGGATCGCTGCGGTGCTCATCGGCGCTCGACCAGGTGCTCCTCGCGCGACTCGGCCGCGCGCAGCATCTGGGCGCACCGTTCGGCCAGCTCGCGCGCGTCTTGCGAAGCGCAACCAGACCGCGACGCGAGCTCGAGCGCGTTGAGCGCGTGACGGTAGAGCGACCGTTGGACCGCGCGTGGGTCACACTCGCTCGGACAGCATCTATGGCCGGACATTGGTCTCCTCCTCTCCGCGTTTTGGACCTGGACACAAAAACGCCACGGGAGGAGCCCGTGGCCATAGGACGCCGTACGTACGTCGCTATTCCGTTATCCCGGACTAACCTCCCCGATCGATGCGATGACGAACGCGGTCATCGAGCCTCCACCTTCCTTCGCGCGTTGGCGCGAAGCGCGACGTGTAACAGAGCGTGGTAAAGCGCGCAAGAGGTTTTTCCACATTTCGAGCGCTCCGCATACTTCGCGCGTGCCTCTTTCCGGTAAGCGTCTCGCGTTCATCGGCGGCGGCACCATGGCTGAAGCGATGATCCGCGGTCTGCTCGACAAGCACCTCGTGCCGCCGTCCCACGTGCTCGTCACCGGACCCCGCCGCGAGCGGCGTGCCGAGCTCGCGAAAGCCTACGGCGTGAAGGCGCTCGCTTCGAACGTCGAGGCCGCGAAGGACGCGCACGTTGTCGTCCTGTCGGTGAAGCCGCAGATGCTGCCGGCGGTGACGCGCGAGCTCTCGGGAAAGCTCGACGACGGCCAGCTCGTCATCTCGATCGTCGCCGGGGCCACGCTCCGATCGCTGCGCGAGGGCCTGGCGCATGCCGCGATCGTGCGGGCGATGCCGAACACGCCGGCCCAGGTGGGGATGGGCGTGACCGCCTGGTGCGTGACCACCGCCGTCGACGGCGCGCAGCAGGACCTCGCGAAGGCGATCCTCGGTGCGCTGGGCGAAGAGATCGCGGTCGACGACGAGAACCTGGTGGACATGGCGACCGCGCTCTCGGGGACCGGGCCCACCTACGTGTTTCTCCTCATGGAGGCGCTCGTCGACGCGGGCGTGCACCTCGGATTCTCGCGCCGCGTGGCGGAGGAGCTCGTCCTGCGGACCGTCGAGGGATCCGCGCTCTTCGCGCGCAAGAGCGGACGCCATCTCGCGGAGCTCCGCAACATGGTCACCTCTCCTGGCGGCACGAGCGCGGCGGCGATCTACCAGCTCGAGAAGGGCGCGCTGCGGACGGTACTCTCGAAGGCCGTGTACGCCGCCTACCAGCGGACCCGCGAGCTCGGAACGGCGGCCGACGAGCGTCGCGAGGAGCGCCCGTGAGGAACGCGGTCACCGCGATCGTCATCGCGCTGGCCTGCGCCGGCGGCCTCTGGCTCGCGAGCGTCGACGCGCGGACCGACGACACCGGCGTCGAGGCCGGCCTCATCTTCCTCATCGCCGCGGCGCTGTCGGCGGTACGGCCCCGCGCGGCGGTGATCATCGCGATGATCGTCGGCGCCCCGATCCCGATCAGCGAAGCGCTGCAGGGTGGAGGCATACCGGGCGGGATCGCGGCGCTCGGATTCGCCGGCGCAGGGGCGCTGGCGGGCGCCTATCTCGGGATCGTCGCGCGCAGGGGGTTACAGCCGAGCAGCTGACGACGCTAGCCGTTGACCTGGTGGACCTCGAACACTTCGCCCGCGCGCTGGATCTTCGCGTGGCCGTCCACGGTCTTGAGCCACGCCGCCTCGTTCCCGAGCGCCAGGGCCTCGAACGTCTTCGCCTCGCTGACTCGCGGCCAGAGGAGCACCGTCCGCTCGTGGGGCGCGCCTTCGGAGAGGAAGCGTTCGAGGTCCGTCCGTTTCGCGAGGGTCACCGCGGCGCCAGACGATGCTCCGGCCGGCGCCCAGCGAACTCCGCGAGGGTTCCATGCGGCGAGCCATTTCGGTGCGGCTCCTTCGACGCCGACGACCGCGATGAGCGGGTTCGGCCCGAAGTCCCAGAGCCACGCGGCCGTCTCTGCGAGGACCTCCGGATCCGCGAGCGGACGCCAAGAGGCATCAGCGGGAGGGAGCTCCAGCACGAATCGGTCGTAGGCGACCTGGCTCACCTGCATGTTCTGCGCATGGGTTAGCAGGAGTGCGAGCCTGCGGGCAGTCCCGGCGCCAGGTGACTGCTGGCTAGTACGGAAGTACCGCTCAGCCGGAGCGGCGCAGGCGTGGATCGAGCGCGTCGCGAAGGGCGTCACCGAGGAAGTTGAAAGCGAACACCGCGCTGAAGATCGCGAGTCCGGGACCGACGCTCATCCACCACTTGAGGTTCGGCAGGTAACGGATCGAGTAGTTGATGTCCTGTCCCCACGAGGGGAGGGGCGGCTGCGGCCCGAGGCCGAGGAACGACAGGGCCGCCTCGGCGAGGATCGCGAACGCGGTCGAGAGCGTCGCCTGCACGATCAGAGCGTTGGTGACGTTCGGGAAGATGTGCCGCATCACGACACGCAGCGGCGTTGCCCCGATGGTGCGGGCGGCGACGATGAACTCGCGAGAACGTACGGCGAGAACCTGACCCCGCGTGAGCCGCGCGTACGCCGGGATCGCGACGATGCCGATCGCGATCATCGCGTTCTGGATCTGCGGCCCGAGCGCCGAGGTGATCGCGATCGCGAGCACGAGGGCCGGGAACGCCAGGAGCGCGTCGATCCCCCGCATCACGACGAGGTCGAACGTGCCGCCCAGGTACCCCGCCGCGAGGCCGAGCGTGACACCGACGAAGAACCCGATGCCCACCGAGATGAGGCCGACCGAGAGCGAGATACGGCTGCCCCAGAGAATGCGCGAAAGCATGTCGCGGCCGAGGTCGTCGGTACCCAGGAGATGGCCGGCGCTCGGCGGAAGCAGCGCGTCGGTCGGATTGACCTTGATCGGATCGTACGGCGCGATGAAGGGAGCGAACACGGCGAGCGCGAGCCAGGTAAGCACCAGCGCCCCGCCGAGGATCATGCGCGGGTTACGTCGCGCGAAGTAGCGGATCGTGCTCGCGCGATCGGCCTGCGGTACGCGGAGGACGACGGGAAGGGCGGCTTCGCTCATGCCGTCGCGGCCTCGTAGGAGATGCGCGGGTCGAGCCACGCATAGACGATGTCGACGATCAGGGTGCTGAACATGTACGAGAACGCAGAGATCAGAACAACCCCCTGCACCACCGGGTAGTCGGACGAAGGGATCGCCTGCACCGCCAGCCGGCCGATGCCCGGCCAGAAGAAGATCTGCTCGGTGATGAACGCGCCCTCGATGATCGCGCCGATCTGGATCCCGATGAGCGTGACGACCGGTATGAGCGCGTTCTTGAGCGCGTGACGCGCGATGACCGTTCGCTCGCGGAGTCCCTTCGCCCGCGCCGTCCGCATGTAGTCATGCCCGAAGACGTCGAGCAAGCTCGATCGGACCTGGCGCAGGTTCACGGCGAGGCTGGCCGTCGCGAGCGTCACCGCGGGGAGGACGAGGCGGCGAAGGTTGTCGCCGGCGTCCTGGGTGAGCGGGACGTAGCCGCCGGGCGGGAAGATCCGTCCCGGGATGATGTACGCGAACAGCAGGATCAGGACGATGCCCAGAAAGAAGCTTGGGAACGACACGCCGGCCAGCGTGATGCTGGTCGAGAGGAGATCGACGATCGAGTTGCGCTTCACCGCCGAGAGGATCCCGACGATGAGCGCGACGCTCGTCGAGAACAGGAGCGCCGCGAGCCCGAGCTCGAGCGTCGCGGGAAGTCGCTCCGTCACCGCCTCGAGCACTCGCTGGTGCGTCTGGAACGAGCGGCCAAGATCGCCCTGCGCCAGATGGCCCAGCCAGACGACGTACTGCACCGGGATCGGCTGGTCGAGGCCCATCTGCTCCCGGATCGCCGCGAGCGCATTGGGATCCCGCTCCTCGCCCGCGAACACGAGCGCGGGATCGCCGGGCGAGAGGCGGACCAGGATGAAGACGCCGACGGTCACGAGGAGCGCCACCGGGATCATGAGCACGAGGCGACGGAGGATGTATCTGATCACTCCGTCGCCTCAGCTCACGCGCAAAGTTATTTCTGCAGCTGTGCGGTCTGGAAGCGCGGGATGCGGTCCGGGTACGACTCCATGCCGGTCAAATTCTTGACCGTCACGAGGGGCGAGACGCCGAAGCCGAACCACACGCGAGAGGGGTCGTCGACGGCGTAGATCTGCTGCGCCTGGAGCAGCAGCGTCTTGCGCTTGGCCGGGTCGGACTCCGCGCGCTGCTGTTTCATCAGGTCGTCGACCTTCGGATTGCTGTACGACGAGTCGTTGTTCGGCGAGCCGGTGACGACGAAGTCGTACGTGTTGCCGTCCGGGTCGAGCCTCCCGCTCCAGCCGACGAAGGTCATGCCCGGGTGCTTGTGCTGCTGCTGGAGCGTGACGATGTCGTTGAAGAGCTGGGTCTTGAGATCCATGGTGATGTCGGCCTTCGCGAGCTCGGCCTGGATGAGCTGCGCGGTCTGCAGCGTCGCCGGGTCGCCCGACGGGACGAGGAGCTCGAACTTGAGCGGGCCCTTCCCGACCTCCGCGACGAGCTTCTTGGCGCCGTCCGGGTCAGCCTTTGGCCACGGCTTGAAGCTCGGGTCGTACGCGAAGTGCGCGGGCGAGATCGGACCCCAGCCGACGAGGCCGATGCCCTGGGCGGGCCCCTTGTTCAGGATCTCGTCGCGATCGATCGCCATCGCGACGGCCTTGACGTAGCGGTGCTCGTTGAAGATGAAGCCCGGCGCCTCGTTCGGCACCATGCTGTTCCAGCTGAACGATCCAACCTGCTGGTAGGTCAGCGTCGGGTCGGTCTTGACGACCGGAACGTCCTTGCCGTTGATCCGGTTGATGACCTGCGCCTGTCCGGTCCGCAGGTTGGTGAGTGCGACGTCCGCATCGAGGATCGGCTTGACGGTGATCTTGTCGAGGAACGGAAGCTTGTTGCCGGCGGCGTCTTTGCCCCACCAGTCCGGGTTCTTCTCGAGCGTGTAGTGGTCGTTCTTCACGGCCTCGGTCAGGATGAACGGACCGGTCCCGGCCTTGAACGGCTTCACGGTGAAGTCGGCGCCCATCGCGTCGACGACCTTCTTCGACACCATCATCCCCGCGCGGTCCACGAGCGCGCCGAGGAGCGGCGCGAACGCCGACTTCAGGTTGAACTTGACGGTCGACGCGTCGACGACCTGCACGTTGTCCACCGAGCCGAGGTCGGCGGTCCGCAGCGACCCTTTCGTCTGGATGTAGCGGTCGATGTTCCACTTCACTGAGTCGCCGTCGAATGCCGTGCCGTCGTGGTACTTGACGCCCTGGCGGAGATGAAAGGTGACGGTCTTGCCGTCGGTCGAGGTCTCCCACTTCTCCGCGAGCCAGGGGAGGATGTTCCCCTGGGGATCGACCCGCACGAGCGAGTCGTACATCGCGTAGTGGATGTTCCGATCCACGAACAGGCCTGAGAGCATCGGATCGAGGTTGCTGACGTCGTTCTCGAGCGCGAAGGTGAGCGTCCCTCCGTAGGCGGCCTTCGCACCGGACGGTGCGGCGCTTCCGCCGCCGGACGGCTGCTGTCCGCCGGCGCAGGCGGCGAGCAAGATCGCGAAGGCGCTGGCAAATACAAGCGCGAAGCGGGCGGAACGCATAGGTGGTTTACCCCCTCCCGACCGACCGGGTCTTGTGGAGGATACGTCCGCCCGCTACGCGCGGTTCAGCGTGCTAGGAGCGATCGACCGTGGTGTCCCGGTCGACGACCTCCTCGCGGCGCTCCTCGACGCGCTCGCCGCCCTTCTTTCCGAATGCCGGAAGAAGCGGCCGGCGCTCGCGCACGACCTCGCGCCGCGTGGTACGTGCCGGCACGGGGCTCGCCGCCCCCGGCCGGGCCGCGTACGGCGCATAGCTGATCGCGTGTGATGGCGCGAGAACCCCTCCGAGCCAACCGGCGAAGATCGCGGCAAGGAAGCCGATGAGTGCACCGAAGGTGAGCGCGTTGCCGAACGAGTCCAGGTTGAGGTCGCGAGCGCCCGGCACAAGGTCGGTCAGGCTATTGATTCCTGAGCCGGCGAACGCGCCGTTGGCCGTCGCGTAGCCGAGCAGCGCGACGACGAGCAGGATGAAGAGGCTGAAGAACGCCGTCATCATTCCGTGCCAGCTGGTGCGATAGCCCGCCATGCGCCCGGCGACGTAGCCGCCGATGAGATAGGACACGAAGATCCCGACGATCACCGGCACCGCGGGTGTGATGTCGTTGCCAGCGACGCTGATGCGGCCGACGATCCCGGCGACCGCGGGCGCGACGAGCGCCGCCGCACCGATGGTGGCGATCCATCCGCCGAGCACGGACATCCACGAAGTCGCGGCGGGACGGACCAAAACGTTGTTCGCCATCGTTCCCTCCTTTGATGAGGTCGCGATGGCAGGTCGTGCAAGACATAAGCCATCCCGCCGGAGGGCAGGGAGCTAAGCGAGCGCTGAGTGTGCCCCGATGGCTTTCGCGAGCGTATCGGCGAGGTCGGTGCGCTCCCACGGAAAATCGGGGCGACCGAAATGTCCATACGAAGCGGTCTGCCGGTAGATCGGCCGCCGCAGGTCGAACCGCTCGATGATCGCGCCCGGACGAAAATCGAAGTGCTCATCGATGAGCGCGCGGATCTTCTCGTCGGAGACCTTCCCGGTGCCGAACGTCTCGACGTTGAGCGAGATCGGACGCGCGACCCCGATCACGTACGCGATCTGTACCTCGAACCGATCGGCGAGCCCGGCCTTCACGACGTTCTTCGCGACGTAGCGCGCCGCGTACGCGGCGGAACGATCGACCTTCGTCGGGTCTTTGCCGCTGAACGCGCCGCCGCCGTGACGCGCGTAACCGCCATAGGAATCGACGATGATCTTCCGTCCGGTGAGCCCGGCATCGCCCATCGGACCGCCGATCGTGAACGCGCCTGTGCCGTTCACGATGTACCGCGTCTTGACGTCGAGCCACTCGCCGACGACCGGTCGGATCACGTGCTCGCGGATCTCCGCGACCAGACGCTGGTAGTCGATGCCGGGGTCGTGCTGCGCGGCGACGACCACGGTGTGCGCCCGCTTGGGGACGCCGCGGTGGTACTCGATCGTGACCTGGGTCTTTCCGTCAGGCCGGAGGTACGGCAGCGTCGCGTCCTTGCGGACCTTCGCGAGCTGCCGCGCGAGACCATGGGCGAGCGTGATAGGGAGCGGCATGAGTTCCGGCGTCTCGCGCACCGCGAAGCCGAACATCATCCCCTGATCCCCGGCGCCGAGCTCGTCGGGATCTTCGCCCTCGCGCGACTCGAGCGCATGATCGACGCCCTGCGCGATCTCGCTCGACTGCTCCTTGATGGACGTGATAACGCCGCAGGTCCGGTAGTCAAAACCGTAATCCGCGTTGGTGTAGCCGATCTCCTTCACCACATCGCGCACGAGCCGGACGACGTCCACGTAGGCCTTCGTGGTGATCTCACCGGCCACAAAGACGGTCCCCGTTGTCGTCGCGGTCTCGCAAGCGACCCGCGAGTCGGGGTCTTGGCGGAGGCACTCGTCGAGCATCCCGTCCGAGACCTGGTCGCAGAGCTTGTCCGGGTGACCCTCGGTCACCGACTCGCTCGTGAAGAGCACGCGATCGGCCTCGCGGAACGACTCGGCCATGCTCAAGTTCCGGCTTTCCACGATCGCGAGTAGGTCGTTTGCTCGTCGGTCATCGTGTCGATCTTCATGCCCATCGCCGCCAGCTTCTGCCGGGCGATCTCCTCGTCGAGCTCGCGGGGCACCCCGTAGACCTGCGGCTTGAGCGTTCCAGCGCTCTTCACGAGAAACTCCACCGACAGCGCCTGGTTCGCGAAGGACATGTCCATCACCGCCGGCGGATGGCCTTCCGCGGCGGCGAGGTTCACGAGCCGGCCCTCGCCGAGCACGACGACGCGCCGCCCGTCGCGCAGCGTGTACTCCTCGACGAAGGGCCGAAGCCGGCATTGTCCGGTGGCCTGCGCAGCCAGCGTCTTTAGATCGATCTCGTCGTTGAAGTGGCCCGCGTTCGCGACGATCGCTCCATCCTTGAGCTTCGCGATCGCATCCTTACCGATCACGTTCACGTTCCCGGTCGCGGTGACGAAGAGATCGCCGCGCGCCGCGGCCGCGACGATGCTCGTGACTTCAAAGCCGTCCATCGCCCCCTCGAGTGCGCGGAGCGGATCGACCTCGCAGACGAGGACGATCGCGCCCATGCCGCGGAGACGGCTGGCGATGCCACGGCCGACCCAACCGTAACCGGCGACGACCGCGATCTTCCCGGCGAGGAGCAAGTTCGTCGCTCGGAGGATCCCGTCGACCGCGGACTGACCGGTGCCGTAGCGGTTGTCGAAGAGATGCTTGGTCATCGCGTCGTTCACCGCGACGACGGGGTAGGCGAGGACGCCTTCAGCGGCCATCGCGCGCAGGCGCGTGACGCCGGTCGTCGTCTCTTCGGTGCCGCCGCGCACGTCTGCGAGCAGCTCGCGGCGCTTGGTGTGGAGCTCGGTTACCAGATCGGCGCCGTCGTCCATCGTGATCTGCGGCTCGCTCGCGAGCACGGCGTTGATGTGCGAGTAGTACCGATCGCGATCCTCACCCTTCCGCGCAAAGGTGGGAATGCGCTCGTTCACGACAAGCGCGGCGGCGACATCGTCCTGCGTCGAGAGTGGGTTGGACGCGCAGAGCGCGACGCTCGCGCCGCCGTCGCGGAGCACGATCGCGAGGTTCGCCGTCTCGGCAGTGACGTGAAGACAGGCTCCGATCCGAACCCCACGGAGCGGACGTTCCTTCGCGAAACGCTTGCGTATCTGGGAGAGAACGGGCATCTCGCGAGACGCCCAGCCGATGCGCCGCGCGCCCGCCTCGGCGAGCGCCGTGTCGGTCACGTCGTGCTCGGAGCGATCTGTCGCGACGGTCATGCCTTCTTCTCCTTGAGCGCGCCGAAGAGGCGCTCCCAGGCCGCGCGACGTACCGCGGGTCCCTCGAGGAATGTCCCGTGGGTGCGGTACCCGAGCTGGTCGTAGACCGCGACGGCGGGCGCGTTGTCGTGACGCACGTTGAGGACGACGTCGCGGTGCTGCTCGAGCGCGGCCTCGGTCACCGCCGAGGTGCAGGAGGTAGCCATGCCGCGACCGCGATAGGCGAGGCGCGTCAGCACGTTGCCCACCGCGGCGATACTCGCGCCCTCCGAGCGAACATGCGTCCCCGCGGCCGACACGAGCGCGCCGCCTTGATAAATGCCGAAGTAGATCTCGCGCCGCATGCGCTCCGCGGTGAAGTAGGTCCGCGACGCATGGCCGTAGAGATCGATGACCGCGTCGAGGTCCTCGGATCTCAGCCGCCTCACGCGATGCGTCAGCCGCGGACGGAAGGTCGAGACGTTCACGACCATCCGTAGCATCTGATCGACCCGCTCGAAGCGGTACGTCGCCTCGATCGCCAGCCGGCAGCGCGGCGGCGTCGCGAGCAGGAGGCGCGGCTCGCGGATCGCTTCGCGGAAGATCAGCCCAAGGGCATCGGGGCTGCCGGTGGCGAAACACGGCCGGAAAGGCAATCCCTCGACGACGAGCACGACCGCCTGGATCTCGCCATCTCTGCGCGCGGCCCACCAGCGCGAGCCTTCGATATCCGGTTGATCGATGTCCGCCAGCGCGTACGCGGCCAGGATGCGGTCGCGCTCGAGGAACGCGCGCGCCTCCTCGGCGGAGGTGTGCACATCGATCTTGATCTCTGGCAGGAGCGGGGCCGCGGTCATCGGTCCTCCTCGGGGTCCACTACCCCATCAGGACCAAGCGGGCCTCCGCCGGTCGAACTCGTAAGCGAAGTCTACCTCTAGTAGCGGATGAGCGTGACGATGTCGTAGCCGCCGAGCTTCTCGCGCCCCTTGAGCGCCGCCAGCTCGATGAGGAATGCGCAAGCGACGATCTCGCCCTTGAGCTGCTTGACCAGCTCGATCGTGCCCGCGACTGTCCCGCCGGTCGCCAGCAGGTCGTCGACGATCAGGACCCGCGCGCCCGGCTTGATGGCGTCCTTGTGCATCTCGAGCGTCGCCGAGCCGTACTCGAGGTCGTATTCGACGCTCACCACGTCGGCGGGCAGCTTGCCGAGCTTGCGCACCGGGACGAAGCCCACGCCGAGCTTGTAGGCAATCGGCGCCGCGAAGATGAACCCTCGCGACTCCATCCCGACCACCGCATCGATCTGCCGCGTGCCGATCTTCGCCATGAGTCCGTCGATCGCCGCGTGGAAGGCGGCGCCGTCCTTGAGGAGCGTGGTGATGTCCTTGAAGAGGATTCCCGGCTTCGGGAAATCGGGAACGTCGCGGATCCTCCCCGCGAGATCGGCGGTCTGAACGGCCACGGCAGCACAGACTAGCGTGTAGCCCGCAGTGCGATTCGATCTCCACACGCATTACTACCCGACCGCGTATTTCGAGCGCATCGAACGGAGCGGTGGTGACTTCTCGTTCGCGACCAGCCCGACCGGGCAACGGATCATCCGTTACCGCGGCGCGCGGTTCTTCGGGGTGACCGCGCCGATGACCGACGTCGCCAAGCGCCTCGAGGACATGGATCGCGTGGGCATCGATACCGAGGTGCTCTCGCTTTCGACCCCGAACGTGTACTTCGTCGAGGGGAAAGCGCAAGCCGACGTCGCGCGAATGGTCAACGACGCCTACGCGGAGCTCGCCGCGAAGCACTCCCGTCGCTTCCTCGGCTTCGCGTCGATCCCGATGGACGATCCCGACGCCGCCCTCCGCGAGCTCGAGCGCGCCCTCGACGACCTGCGCATGCAGGGCGTCGTGCTCCTCTCGAACATCCGCGGCCGCGCGCTCGCCGATCCGGTGTATCGGCAGTTCTTCGAGGAGGCCGACCGCCGGAAGGTCTGCGTCTTCGTGCACCCAATGATCCCGGTGGCCTCGGAGCCGTTCACCGAGTACGTGCTCGGCCCCATCATCGGCTTCCCGTTCGACACGACGCTCGCGATCGCGAAGCTCTGCTACGCGGGAGTCTTCCGGCAGCTTCCAAATATCCGCTGGGTCGTCGCCCACGCCGGCGGCGCCGTGCCCTATCTCATGGAACGGATGGACTCGGGCTGGCGCGACTTCGCCGAATGCCGCGCGAACATCGACGAGCCGCCGTCCGTCTACCTCAAGCGTCTCTACTACGACACCGTCACGTTCTCGCCGTTGAACTTGAAGCTGCTGCGGGATCAGGTCGGCGCCGACCACATGGTGATGGGCAGCGACTACCCGCATCTCCTGGGGTCGATCGACAGAGCGGTGAGCTCGATCGAGGATGCCGACATGGGCGCCGCGGAGAAGGAGCGCGTTTTCGCTGGGACCGCGCTCGCCATCATGAACAACGTGGAGAGCATCGCGGCCACGCGGGTCCGCTGAGCTGGTCAATCCTCCGCGGCGGGGCCTACGTGATCGGCGCCAAACAGGCGCTCGACCTTATGCGTGGTCCCGTCTGTGACCACGACGCTTATGTTCGTGTTCGTCGCGGGACTGCGGTCGAGCCTGGGCAGGATGCCGAGGAAGTCCGACAGCAGGATCCGATTGATGCCGCCGTGGCCGACGACGCAAATGGTCTTGCCCGGATTCTCGCGGGCGAGGCGGTCGATGGCCCCCTTGGCCCGCGCGAGCACCTGATCGAGCGTCTCGCCTCCGGGCCACGCGACGAAGGCGTCGTCGCGCCACTCCGGGAGACCGGCGGTCTCATCGAACGCCTTGCCGGTCCGGTCGCCGACGTCGATCTCACGCAGCTCGGGGACGATCTCGACCGGCACGCCCTGGCTGCGCGCGATGACCTCGGCGGTGTCGCGGGTCCGCGAGAGATCGCTCGACACGACCTTGTCGAACCGCACCTTCGCGAGCTCTCGCGCGACGGCCTCGGCCTGACGGCGCCCCCGCTGGGTCAGCGGGGAATCGCTCTGGCCCGCGAACCGGCGGGCCGCGTTGGCCTCGCTCTCCCCGTGGCGGACCAGATAGAAGGTGGTGGGCACACTCACACGCCGAGATGTTGCGCCAGATCGCTCCAGCCACTCACGCGCGTGATGCGCGCGCCTTTGACCTCGCGGTTCCACGGCTGGTCGAAGAGGAACACGCGGACGCCGGCATCCGACAGCGTTTTGGAGATGACGATGTCGTCCTCGCAGAAGGCATCGAGGGCGAGCTCTTTCGCCAGACGAGCCTTGTACTCAGCCGAACCGGTGGGGTCGTATCGGCCGCGCGGATATGAAGGGTTGAATTCGCCGGTGGGCTTGAGGTGCACCGCTTTCGCGTAGTCGAGGATGCCTTTCTCGCGCAGCCACGTTTCCGTGACGAAGCGCCGGCGCTCGGCGCGCGCGGTGACGAAGTAGAGCTCGTGTCCGCCGGCGACCAGGCGCTCGAGGACGGCCGGACAGTCTTCATAGACCTCGAGCTCGCTGAAGAACGTTCCGTCGTAGAGCTTGATGCGAAAGCGGTCGCGCTCTTCGGGCGCCACGTACGGGTCCATATCGCGGAGCAGATGCCATCCGATCTCTCGCTCGTCGGGAAGCTCGACGCGGTATTCCTCGGCGAACTTGCGGAGATAGGGCACGGCGCACACGGCCATGACGTCGTCGAGATCGATTCCGATCTTCACTCAGGCGTCAGCAGGGAGCAGAGTGAAGGAGCGTCCGCGCAACGGCCGGATGGCACGAAAGTGGGGCTCATCTAGGGTCAGGATGCGCGTCGTCGCCGCACGTGCGGCGATCACGACGATCGATGCGTCTGCCAAGCCGATACCCAGATCGTCGTAGTCGGCGATCAGCTGAGTGGCGGTCTCAACGTCGTCCGAGCCGAACGACTCGATGCGGTACGAACCGCCGGCGACGTCTTTCAGGAACAGCAATTCCGCAGTGACGCCGGAGCTCGAGAGCAGCAGGGAGTCCACTTCGGCAAGGACGAAGGGCGACAGCAGGAAGGGACCGGGGTCTGCTTCGATCGCACGCGTTACGGCATCGTGCCGGGCCTCACTCTTGTCGAGATATGCGAGGAGCCCGCTTGTATCGAGGACGATCAGCTGCGGCCGAATCCCTTCTTGAGAAGCTCATCGACGCGCCCGGCGAGGTTCGGATCGCCGCTTTCAAAGAGCGCACCGCGGGGACGCGGCGTCTCCGCACCGGTGAGCCGCTCGAGAGCCTCGCGGATCACTTCCGCCTCCGAACGCCCGGTACGCTTCGCCAAGCGCTCGACTCGGCGTTTCAGCGCCTCGGAAAGGTAGATCGTCGACTTGAACACATACGTATGGTACTAGGTATGGCACATGGGGATCGATTCTCAGAGACGCAACCGCCACGGCATGCGTCACATTGGGAATCCGGCGCGAACGGCCGGGCTGCTAGCGGGTCGCGAGTCCCGCGATCAGAACGGGGAGCAGCGCCAGGACCGTGAGGATCGTGGTGCGGACCACCGGCATCATCGTGGAGCGGAAGGTTGACAGGTCGCTGCCGCAAGTGGTGGCAGCGGAGTCTCATCACGCGGCGACCAGATCGAGGACGCGCGTGAGCATGTCGCGCCAGTCGCCGGTGCCATCGAGGACCGAAAGCCGGATCTGACGCTGTCCGGCCTGCGCGCGGGGGAACACACGTGCGAGCTTTTCGCGCTCCGCGACGCCGATGTCGCGCCCGAGCACGACCCGGAGGTCGGAGCCGCGCGCGCGCACCTCGGTGGCGCCCGCCTTCGCCGCGCGCAGCTTCACGTCGACCCCGTACAGGAGGTTGCGGACGGGTTCGGGTGGGGCGCCGTAGCGGTCGCGCAGCTCATCGCGTAACGCCGCGAGGTCGGCAAGGTCCGCCAGCTCGGCGATCCGGCGGTACGTCTCGAGCTTGCGCTGTCGGCTCGGGATGTAGTCGTCGGGGATGGCCGTCGAGAGCGCCAGGTCGACGGTGATCTCCGGCAGCGCCGACGCCGCCCGCGGCGCGCCGCGCTGCTCGTTCACCGCCTCCTCGAGGAGCTGCGCGTACAGCTCGAACCCGACCGCGGCAACGTGTCCGTGCTGCTCGGCGCCGAGGATGTTCCCCGCGCCGCGGATCTCGAGGTCGCTCATCGCGATCTTGAACCCGGCGCCGAGCTCGCTCGCCTCGAAGACCGCCTGGAGCCGTTTTCGCGCCTGCTCGGTGAGGTGCTGATCGCGCGTGTAGAGAAGGTACGCGTACGCCTTCTCCGCGCTACGACCCACGCGTCCCCGGAGCTGGTAGAGCTGCGCGAGCCCGAGCTGTCCGGCGCGATTGATAACGATCGTGTTTACGTTGGGGATGTCGAGGCCCGATTCGATGATCGTCGTGCAGACGAGGACGTCGTGCTCCGCATCGGCGAACTCGACCATCACCCGCTCCAATTTGCGTTCGTCCATCTGACCGTGCGCCACGACGTAGCGGGCCTTGGGGACGAGCTGCCGCAACCGATGCGCCTCTTGCTCGATGCCCTGCACGCGGTTGTGCACGTAGTAGACCTGGCCGCCTCGGTCCATCTCGCGCAAGATCGCCTCACGCAGGACGTCGTCGCTTCGTTCGATGACGTGCGTCTCGATCGGTTGCCGGTCCTCGGGCGGCGTTTCGATGACGCTGATATCGCGCACGCCCGAGAGGGCCATGTGCAGGGTGCGCGGGATCGGGGTGGCGGTCAGCGAGAGCACGTCGACTTCGGTGCGCATCTGCTTGAGCCGCTCCTTGTGCTTCACCCCGAAGCGGTGCTCCTCGTCGATCACCACGAGGCCGAGGTCGCGGAAGCGCACGTCCCGCTGCAAGACGCGATGCGTGCCGACGACGATGTCGGCCTCACCGGTCCCGAGCGCATCGACGACGGCGCGCTGCTCCGCGGGCGAGCGGAAGCGCGAGAGCATCGCGACGCGAACCGGGAAGGTCGCGAGGCGCTCGGCGAACGTCTCGTAGTGCTGCTGCGCGAGCACGGTCGTCGGCACGACGATCGCGACCTGCTTTCCGTCCATCACCGCTTTGAACGCCGCGCGGAGCGCGACCTCGGTCTTCCCGTAGCCCACGTCGCCTACGACCAGCCGGTCCATCGGTCGCGCCCGCTCCATGTCGCGCTTGGTGTCCTCGATCGCCTGGAGCTGATCGGGCGTCTCCGTATAGGGGAAGGCGTTCTCCATCTCGATCTGCCACGGCGAATCCTTCGAGAACGGGAACCCCGAGCTCGACTCGCGCAACGCATAAAGGCGCAGCAGCTCGCGCGCGATCTCCTCGACGGCTCTCTTGGCCTTTCGCTTCGTCGCGAGCCAATCGCGACCGCCCAGCGCCGAAAGGGCCGGCGGCGTTCCGCCGACGTAGCGTGTCACCCTGTCGACGCGCTCGGTCGGCAGGGCGACCACATCGGTTCCTGCGAATCGCAGCTCGAGATACTCGCGCACGACGCCGGCGACCTCGCGCGTGACGAAGCGCTCAAAACGCGCGATGCCGTGATCCTCGTGCACCACGTGGTCGCCAGGCTTTAGATCGGACAGGAACGTCCCGATGTGGACGCGCCGTCGCCGGCGCTCGGGATGACGAGGCTTTCGGAAGCCGAAGACCTCGGCGTCGGTGAAGACCCGGAGGCCGAGCTCGGGAACATCAAAGCCTTCGGCGAGCGGCACCCGAGCGACGATCAGGGAGCCGCGAGCCGGGACGTCTCCAACCGTGTCGCGAGCGGTGGCGGTGACCTCACGCTCGGCCAGCAGCTCGGCGAGGCGAGCGGCCTGCGGAGTCGCGATGAGCGTGGTCGTCTCCGGCGGCCGCGACGCGGCGATGTGCTCGATGAACTCGGTGAGCCGACCGGCGTAGCTCGTCGCGCTGGACCACCCCAAGCGCAGCGCGTCTCCGGTGGGCCCCATGCGTGCGACGCCGTGCCGCGCCGCGAGGTCGTCGATCCGCGAGCGCGGGACGTACGGCGGCGGGAACACGCTGACCGCGAGGCCGAGCTCTGCGAGCTCGTCGCGCCGCTCCTCGGCCTGCGCCTCGAGCGCATCGTGTGCGAGCTCGAGCTCGACGGTGTCCTCGAAGATCACGCTCGCGCGGTCGCCGAGATGGTCGAGCAGCGAACCGGTCGCGCCAAGAGCGGGTGCGAACGCGTCAGCGCCGGGCGCGTAGCTTCCTTCGCGGAGCTTGTCGACGAGCTCGGTATATGGAGCAAGGGCATCGGGGGCTTGGGGGGCGGAGCCCCCCAGCTGGTCCCAGCCGGCAGTCGCGAGCCGCTCGGCGAGCTCCGCTGCGTGCTGCAGCGAGAACTCGCGCGCCGGAAGGACGTCGAGCTGTGCCAGGTCCGCCTGCGAGCGCTGCGTGATCGGATCGAAGGCGCGGAGCGTCTCGATCTCGTCGCCGAAGAGCTCGACGCGCGCCGGCTGCTCCGCTGACGCCGGATAAATGTCGACGATTCCGCCGCGCCGCGAGAACGTGCCGGGCTCACTGACCTCGGTCACCGGCTCGTAGCCGAGGTCGAAGAGCCACGTTGCGGTCTCCTGCCAGGAGAGCGTGTCGCCCGCGCGTAGCGTGCGGCCGCGCCGCGCGAGGTCGTCCGGAGGAATGGTGTGCTCGAGGACCGCCCGCAAGCTCGCGACGACGGCGACCGGTGCCTGCGCCGTCGCAAGCCGCCACAGCGTGAGCAGACGCTGGTGCACCGCGCTTGCGGACGGCGCGCTCGCCTCGAACGGCATGCTCTCTCGCTCGGGGAAGAGCAGCACCCGATCGTCGCCCAGCCATCCCGCAAGCTCGGCACGCCAGCGACGCGCGCGGTCCTCACCCGGGGCGATGAGCGCCACGTTGCGCCCACCCTGTGCGACGAGCGCGGACCAGGCGAAGGCGCGGCCTCCCGCGGTGGCCTCGGCAACGACGAGGCTCTCGCGAGCTTCGAGCCGTCCGTCGAGCTCGCGATAACGTTCGCTTCGTTCGGCGAGCGCGAGGATGCCCCCGAGCCGCGCGGAGGAGGACACGAGCGTGGGGGTGCTGGAGGGGGCCACGCCCCCTCCAATGTCAGCCATTGAACGTGGCCATCGCTTTCTGGATCCCGTCGCGAAGCGCGACCTCGACCGCTTCGGCGGCACGGGCGATCTGCTGGTCCGCGATGGCGCGCTCGTCCGCGGAGAACGGCGTGAGCACGTGCTCGATCAGGTCGCCCATCTCAGCTGTCGGCTCGGCGGGCGCGACGCCGATCCGCAGCCGCGCGAAGCCCTCGCCCACCTCGGAGACGATCGAGCGCATCCCGTTATGCGTCCCCGGACCGCCCCGCTCGCGGATGCGGATCTTCCCGAGGGGGAGATCGACGTCGTCGTAGACGACGAACAGCGCGTCGGGATCGGCGCGGTAGCGATCGAGCAGCTTGCGCACCGCGCGGCCGGAGTCGTTCATGAACGTCTGCGGACGTGCGATCGCGAGGCGCACGCCGTCGATCGCGCCCTCGGCGATGCGCGACTCGGCCGCCTTTACCGCGAAGTCCGCACGCGCGCGCTTCGCAAGGCGCGAGGCGACCTGGAATCCGACGTTGTGGCGCGTGTTCGCGTATCCGTCGCCGGGGTTCCCGAGTCCGACGACCACCCGGTCGACGCGCGGCGGCGCGCTCGTCCGGCCGAGCCATTTCGCGAGTCGTGACACGTGACCTCCAAGACGCCGAAAGGCCCCGTCCGCTCGGACGGGGCTCTGGCCGCTTATCGGCGTCAACGATAGCGGGCGCGCTGGATGGGCGGAGTCAACGCGCCGCGACGATCCGCCCGACCTCCCCGACCGATCGCTCATCGATCGGATCGAGAACCACGATCACCTCGTCCGCGCCGTGCCGCTCGAGCTCGCGCAGGTGCGTGCGCAGGTCTTTCGCCTCGACCGCCGGCACGTCGTGAGGACGCTCGCCGCTGCTGTGGCCTATCGCGACGAGGACGCAGGCGCTGCGCGCGATGTCGCGCGGATCGCGGCCCGCCTGACGGGCGGCCTCATCGATACGCGCGCTGAGCTTTGCGAATCCATCGACGGTGTTGCCGTACGACGTGTACCAGGTATTCCACGCCGCGACATGCGGGAGGGCGATGGAGAGCATCCGCGCTCCATTCGAGCCCAGCATCAGGGGAATGCGCCGCGCGGGAGTCGGAAGGAGCACCGCGTCTTTCACCGTGTGGTACTTACCGTGGAACGTGACGTGCTCGCCCGCGATCAGCCGGCGGATGATCTCGAACGACTCGGCGAAGCGCGACACCGTCTCGGTGAAGGGGAAGCCGAACGCCGTGAACTCGGTCTCGTTCCAGCCAGCGCCGAGTCCGAGGATGAGCCGACCGCCGCTCACCTCGTCGACGGACGCCGCCATACGCGCGAGCGTCCCAGGCGCGTGGAACGCCGTCGCGGCCACGAGTGGACCGAGCCTCACGCGCTTCGTGACCGCGGCGAGGGCGGCAAGCTGCGTCCAGACGTCCCACGGTCCGCGCTCCGATCGTGCTCCGCCGCGATAGAGAAGGTGATCGCCCATCCAGATCGAGTCAAAGCCGGAGTCCTCGGCCGCCCGCGCGATCGCGGCCATCTCCGGCCAGCGGATCTCGCGCTCTACCTCGGGGAGCTGGATCCCTATGCGCACGGTGCCCGGAGATTAGCCGGACGCCGTATCTTCGCCCGATGCGATTCCCGCGCTTCGACATGGAGCGCATGCAGTCGGTGTGGGAGCACAAGGTCACCTACGACCTTTCCGAGTCGGGCGTGGAGCCGCTGACGCTCGAAGAGATCACGCGAGATCAGAAGGAGCTCCTCCGAACGCGCCTTGGATACGCAGAGGGGGTCGGTCGTGAGGCGACGCGCACGCTCGTCGCGTCGCTGCATCCCGGCAACGGCGCCGACAACGTGGTCATCACGACCGGCACAAGCGAAGCCAACTTCCTCGCGCTCACGACACTCGTCTCGCCTGGCGACGAGGTCGTAGTCGTCATGCCCAACTACATGCAGGTCCACGGCATCGCGAGCGGCCTCGGCGCGCGCGTACGCGAGGTCTGGCTTCGCGAGGAGCGCGCCTGGACGATCGACCTCGACGCACTCGGCGCCGCGGTCACCGAGCGGACGAAGCTCATCTGCGTCTGCACGCCGAACAACCCGACCGGGCAGATCCTTTCCGCCGGGGAGATCGCGGCGATCGTGCGGATCGCCGAGCGGCACGGCGTGTGGATCCTCGCCGACGAGGTGTACCGCGGCGCCGAGCGATCCGCGGAAGAGAGCCCGACGTTCAGCGGTCGCGGTGAGCGCATCGTCATCACCGGCGGTCTGTCGAAGGTGTACGGGCTCCCGGGCTTGCGGATCGGCTGGGTCGTCGCTCCGCGCGAGCGCGTCGCGGCCGTTCTCGAGCTCAAGGACTACACCACGATCGCGCCGGCGACGATCTCCGAGATCCTCGCCGAGATCGCCCTCGAGCGTCGGAAGCAGCTGCTCGAGCGCGCGCGGTTCCTGGTCAACGATCGCTGGCCGCTGCTCGAGGAGTGGGCATCAAGGCATTCGCGCGAGCTTCACTGGACGGCGCCGGCCGCGGGTGCTATCTGCTTCTTCAGCTACCAGTACCCGATCGACTCGATGGACTTCGTCGACCGGCTCATACGCGAGTACAGCACGATGATCGTCCCGGGCGTCCATTTCCGAGCCGAACGGCACCTGCGCATCGGCTTCGGCATGGAGCCGCGGATCTTGCATTCGGGGCTGGCAGCGATCGATCGCCTCCTCACTTCACTTGACTGACGCGGCACGGCGGTTGCACGACCGGCGGGCAAGCTTTCGGGAGGTGACCATGTCGATCAGCCTGATCCTCGCGATCGTCGCGCTCATCTGCGGCGTCCTCATGCTCGTTTCGGGACGCTGGTCGCGTTTTCCGCTGGCCGCGATCGCCGTCATCTGTCTGGCACTCAATCAGACCGGTTACATCCACTAGCCGCAGCCGCCGTAGCCGGGGTCGCCTGCTTGCTACCCCGGCTACCATGCGCCCATAAATGGCGGCTCGCCCGCTGCATGTTTTCGAGGCTGGCGTCGTCACCGAGCAGCAATTCGCGGGGCTGCAGGAAGCTCCCGCAATCCTGGGCCCGGCGCTCGCCGAGCGTCTTGGCGCCGAGAAGCGCGTACGCATTCCTTTCAATCCGCGCGATCGGTGGCTGACCGCCGCCCGCGAGGCGTGCCGCACGCTCGCCGATGGCGTGCAGGCTTCGCTGCGCGAGGGCGCGACGGCGGCAGTGATCGGCGGCGAGTGCACGGTCATCGCGGGCGCGCTTGGCGGCGCCCTCTCGGCTGAGCCCGAGCTATCGCTCGTCTACTGCGACGCGCACGGCGACTTCAACACGCTGGCGACGACGCCGTCCCATTACATCGCCGGGATGGTGCTCGCGCATCTCTGCGGACGGTCGGTCGCGCCCCTCCTCTTCCCCGGATCGCGCAAGATCGCGGAGGACCGCGTGGCCCTCGTCGGTGCTCGCGCGCTCGACACCGGCGAGCGCGCGAACCTCGATCGCTCGCGTGTGCTCCGGATTCCATTTGATCGCGAGCACCTCGACGCTCCTGGCCTTGTCGCGTGGGCGCGGCGACGGCGCGTGTGGCTACACGTTGACGTCGACGTCGTCGATCCCGCCGAGCTCCCCGCCGTCGCGTTCGCCGCGGTCGGCGGACCGACCCTTGCCGCGCTCGGCGGCCTGCTCCGTCAGCTCTTCTCGGTCGCCGATGTTCGGGGATTCTCGCTGTGCGGGTACGACGCCCGCGCCGATCGCGAGCGCCGTCATGCGGCGCCGTTGGTGGATGCGGTCGTCGGCGCCTGGGGACGCGTCGCGGTCCGGGTCTAAGCGTCGCGCCCGAGTCGCATGGCGATCTCGCGGCGATGCTCCCACTCGTGCTCGAGCATGCGCCGGATCACGCGGTGCGCAGAGACTTGTGACTTGCCCGCGGTGCGAAGGCGTGAGCGCTCCAGAGGCGTGAGCTTCGCAAGGCGGGCGATCGCGACGGATCGTGACTCCGCGAGCGCGACCCGCAGATCGAGGTCACCCTTGAGCGCGGCGTTCGTCGGCTCGCCCATCGGCTTGAACACGCCGACGAGCCGGTACACGTAGGCCTTGTCGGCGTCGAGCACGTGCAGGAGGATCTCGCGCAGCGATCGGCCGCTGGCCGGCTTCGAGCGGAGTCGCTTGTCGCCTATCCCTTTGACCAGCGCGAGCAGATCCGCGCGCGACCACTCGAGCCAACGCAAGTAGCGCGCGAGATCCTTCGGCGAGATCGGCTGACGGTCCGCGGGCCAGATCGCCTGCCCTGAGAACATTCCCTCGAGGTTCTCATCGGCGACGCGGACCTCGATCTTCTCGTCCACGTCCAGGCGCTCGCCGTGGCGCGCCAGATAGCGGAGGTACGCGCGGATGGCGTCGGGCGCATTCTCGACCGCGTCCGCCGCGGTCTTTCCGTCGACGACGCAGCCCAGCAGCGCGAGGACGTGAACGAGCGATTTCTTCCGCTGCGGACCGGTCTCCAGAAAAAGGTCGTAGGTCGCCACGCCGACAGGCTGGTGTCGGCTACTCGCCGTCGAGCGTGTTTCCCACCGTGAGATCGTGCATCCACTGCTCGAGCTGCTCGCCCATCTTGTCGAGCGGGACGCGCGAGGACGCCGAGACGCGCTTGTTGCGCGGCGGCTCCGGAAGCGGCCGCGCCGCCCAATGTCTCGCCTGGTATCGCGCGAGATCCTGAGCGGTCGCGGCCATCTTCAACTCCTCTGATCAGACGTCGCTGTACAGATAGAACTCGTACGGGTGCGGCCGCAGCGCGACCTCTTTGGCGCTGGCCCGCTTGAACGAAAGCCATGCCTCGACGAGGTCCTCGGTGAACACGTTGCCCCGCATGAGGAAGTCGCGGTCCGCGTCGAGCGCGTCGAGCACCTCCTCGAGCGAGCCGGGGGTCTGCTTGAGGCGGCGCTTCGCCTCGCCCTCGAGCTCGTAGAGGTCCATGTCCATCGGCGCCGGCGGCTCGATCTTGTTGATCACGCCGTCGAGCCCGGCCATGAGGCAGGCCGAGAACGAGAGGTACGGGTTGCACGACGGGTCAGGCGCGCGGAACTCGAGACGCCTTGCCTCCGGCTTGTCGAAGTACGTCGGGATCCGGATGCAGGCTGAGCGGTTGCGCATCGAGTACACGAGGTTGATCGGCGCCTCGTAGCCGGGGACCAGCCGCCGGTAGCTGTTGGTCGTCGGCGCGGCGAACGCGAGGATCGCCGGCGCGTGCTTCAGCAGGCCGCCGATGTAGTGGCGCGCCGTCGTCGAGAGCAGCGCGTAACCATCGCGGTCGTAGAAGAGGTTCTGCCCGTTCTTCCAGAGCGACTGGTGGGTGTGCATGCCGGACCCGTTGTCGCCGAAGAGGGGCTTCGGCATGAACGTGACGACGTAGCCGTTCTTCGCGGCGACGTTCTTGGTGACGTACTTGTACTTGAGCACGCGATCGGCCATCTCGACGAGCGTTGAGAAGCGCATGTCGATCTCGGTCTGTCCCGCGGTGCCGACCTCGTGGTGATGGACCTCGATGTCGATGCCCGCGTCGATGAGCGCGCGGACCATCTTGGAGCGGAGGTCCTGCAGCTTGTCGGCGGGCGGGACCGGAAAGTAGCCCTCTTTGTAGCGCGGACGGTGCGCGAGGTTAGGCGTCCCGTTCGAGCCGGAGTTCCAGATGCCTTCTTCCGAGTCGATGTAGTAGTAGCCGAAGTTCTGCGCCTGATCGAAGCGCAGCGAGTTGAAGATGTAGAACTCGATCTCCGGACCCCAGAACGACGTGTCGGCGATGCCGGTCGTTGGGAGGAACTCTTCGGCCTTCTTCGCGACGTAGCGGGGGTCGCGCGAGTACGGCTTGCGCGTGAGCGGATCGAGGACGTCACAGACCATGTCGAGCGTCTTCACCTCGAGGATCGGGTCGACGAACGCCGAGGTCGGGTCCGGGAGTAGCAGCATGTCGCTCTCGTGGATGTGCTGGAACCCTCGGATCGACGAGCCGTCGAACCCGATGCCGTCCCCGAAGAGTCCCTCGGAGAACTCCTCGACGGGGATCGAAAAGTGCTGCCACGTGCCGGGCATGTCGACGAAGCGCAGGTCGACGATCTTGACCTGCTGGTCCTTCGCGAGCTTCAGGATGTCCTTCGGCGACGTCTTCGGCTTCGCCGGCGCGGCGGTCGCGGGACGCTCGATGGTCAGGGTCATGTGCATCTCCCCACTCGGGTTTGTTCGAACAAGGCTCTAGCGACCGGTGTGCGAGGTGAACTGCCGCAAGGTCGTGATTTGGTCCTGAATCGGTAGCACTGTTGGAGGGCTGCGCCCTCCAAACACCCGGGCCCTTCCGTCATTTGACACTTACGTAAGTCTATGCTTACGCTTCGTCCTGTGGACGCGCTCGCTGCGATCGCGGAACCGAGACGCCGCGAGATCCTGCGGATGGTGTCGCTGGCCGAGCTCTCGGCGGGAGAGATCGCGCGCCGCTTCGACGTCACCCGGCCGGCGATCTCTCAGCACCTGCGTGTCCTCAAGGAGGCGAACCTTGTGTCCGAGCGCAGGAGCGGCACGAAGCGCCTCTACCGGGCGCGGCCCGAGACGATCGCGGAGCTACGCGCGTATCTCGAGGACTTCTGGGACGCGAGCCTTCGCACGCTGAAGGCCGCCGCGGAGCAGGAAGAACAAAGGAGGAGCAGGCATGGCCGTCGACACGAGAGTCATTGAGCGCACGATCACGATCGAGGCGTCGCCGGAAACTGTGTTCCG